>Ga0315339_1000633_pt1 | contig 40936 bp, 37 predicted proteins | sample ASW17metaG_FD_204514 | JGI IMG/M metagenome (GOLD analysis project Ga0315339, IMG submission 204514) | Ammonia-oxidizing marine archaeal communities from Pacific Ocean, United States - ASW #17 | ecosystem: Environmental > Aquatic > Marine > Oceanic | place: USA: California | collected 2016-12-05 | reverse complement strand
CCACGGAGGTCTACTTCCTCGGGGATTGGGACGGTCGAGTGCTGGATGGTGATCTCGCTATCAAGGGCTACGGCGATCCCTACCTTGTCACCGAAGAGTTCTGGAAGCTGCTGCGAGCGTTGCGGCGTACTGGACTTGAGGAGATCAACGGGGATCTGGTCATCGACGACTCGTTTTTTGGTGGCGTCGAGGGACACCCAGGTGACTTTGACGGCCAACCTTATCGGACATACAACGTTGCGCCCAACGCGCTCCTCGTCAACTTCAAGGCAGTGCAATTTCAGTTTCTGCCTGACCCCAACGGTCGCGACGTCCTTATTACAGCGGATCCGCTGCCCGAAAACCTCAACATCGTCAACAGGCTGAGCTTAGCGGATGGGCCCTGCCGGGGTTACCAAGCGGGTATCAGCTTCGACGTGCGCGACCCGCAGACGGCCCAGACGGTTGTTTTTTCGGGATCCTTCCCCGGGGCTTGTGCGCCCTACTCCCTCAGCCGCACCGTGTTGGAGCATGACACTTTCGCGCTGGGGGTGTTCACCGCCTTGTGGCAAGGACTCGGTGGGCGGCATCAAGGCAGGCTGGGTGCAGGAACGGTCGGCGACGGGCTTGAACCCGCGCTGACATGGCGCTCGCGCCCGTTGGCGGAGATCATCCGCAGCATTAACAAGTACAGCAATAATGTAATGACCCGGCAGTTGCTCTACACGTTGGGAGCGGAACAATCGGTAGGACCCGGTACTCGCGAAGGCGGCGTTGATGTTGTTCGTAACTACCTCGTGGAACGGGAGCTGAGCCCGGAGTCCCTCGTCATGGTAAACGGCGCGGGTCTTTCCCGACAGACTCGCATCTCGGCGGCACTCCTGGCGGATGTCCTTTACCTCGCCCAGGCCAGTCCTTACGGGGCTGAATTCATGGCGTCCATGTCTATTGGGGGCCTAGACGGTACGACCCGCGGCCGATTCGATGGACCGGAGGAAGGACGCACCCACGTCAAGACGGGGCGCCTTGATCATGTGATGGCGCTGGCCGGATACGTGCACGCCGGTAATGGCAAGACTTACATTGTTACGGCGATGGTCAATGCGCCAGAGGTCCATCGTGGGCCAGGGGGCGAGCTGCTCAACGAGCTCATCAGTTGGGTCTACGCACTTCCCTGACGATCTGTCAGTGGGTGTGCTGGTTCACACTCTACTGAAGCGCCGTCGTCGCTCCGAGCCGCCGTTGCCGTCTCTTGAACCAGCCGCTCGCACGGTGAGCCAGCAGAAGCGTTAGGACGATGCCGTAGAGAATGGGCTCGGTCGCGTCGATCTTCACTTGCCAGAAAAAGTGTACGACGCCGAGAATGCCGATGACATAGACCAATCGGTGCAGTTTTGCCCACTTGAGGCCAAGCCGGCGCTGCATAGCGTTGGTGGAGGTCACCGCCAGCGGAACCATCAATAGCAGGCCCAAGAACCCGAAGGTTATATAGGGTCTTTCAGTGATGTCCACGAGCAGTGAGTCCCATGCGAGCCCCTGATCCAGCACCGCGTAGGTAATGGCATGCAGCAAGATGTACCCGAAGGCCGCAAGGCCGAGTGTGCGGCGCAATCCAACCAGCCAGTTGAGTCCGGTCCCTCTCCTAATTGGGGTGACGGCGAGCGTGATAATCAGCACATTCAGTCCGCTCTTGCCTAGAGTGTGAAGTACTTCTTGTACTGGGTTCGCGCCCAGATCGCCGACCCCAAAGGCTCGCGCCATGAGTTGGCCGAATGGAATCAAACAGGCCAGGACCGTCAGCGCTTTTATCAGCGCGAGAGATTGACGGGTCATGACGAAGCAATCCGGCTAGTAGTTTGCCATCAGATCCAGGCCCGTGTAGAGGCTTGCCACTTGGTCGGCGTAGCCGTTGAAGGGCAGCGTGGGCACCCGGGCAGAAAAGAGTCCACCACCCAGAACGCGCTCGGAAGCCTGACTCCAACGTGGGTGGTCCTTGTCCGGATTAACGTTGGAGTAGAAACCGTATTCCCGCGCGTTCGCCATGTTCCAACTCGTCTGCGGTTGCTCCTCCATGAAGCGAATGCGGACGATGGACTTGATGCTCTTGAAGCCATACTTCCAAGGCACGATCAGCCTTAAAGGTGCGCCGTTCTGGTTGGGCAGGACCTGTCCGTATAAGCCGACCGTTAACAATGTTAGCGGGTGCATGGCCTCAGCGATGGTCAGCCCTTCTCGATAGGGCCAGCGCAATACCGGGTAGCGTACTCCGGGCATTTGCTCGGAATCATTGAGAGTGAAGAACTGCACATAGTTAGCGCGGGAATTAGGCTCGAAGCTTCTCAGCAAATCGCCTAACGGAAACCCAACCCAGGGGACGACCATGGACCAAGCTTCCACACACCGGAATCGGTAAATTCTTTCTTCGAGCGTATGCCCCTTGATCAGGTCCTCGAAAGCGAAAGTGCCGGTTCTGTTGGCCTCGCCTTCCACCGTGACGGTCCATGGGTGAGGTTTCAGCGTGTGGGCGTATCTCGCGGGATCAGCCTTCCCGGTGCCGAATTCGTAGTAATTGTTGTACCCGGTAACGTGTTCGATGGCTGTCGGTTCTGCGTTGACGTCGCCGGGCCAGGGTTGCAGCCCTGTGAGGGGTGTGCCCTCGGTCGGGTTGTTGGGCCAGGGCTCCTGGGCCGAAGCGCCAGCGGCCTTTATCAGGCCCATGGCCAGTGCCGCCTTCAGCAAGCCGCGACGTTGTTTGAACGTCGATTCTGGGGTGATCTCGGAAGGTTTGATGTCTTGGGGTCGTTTGATCAGCATCGTTTTGTCCTCGCTAGGCTAAGACCTGCCCAATAGTCACAATGTTGCAACGGTTGGGCCAAAATCGCCAGTGCCCGGCACAATGGAACAAGACGGTATCCTACGCACAATTGCGGCCCGGAACCGCTACAATTGCTCGGCTCGACAAAAAAGCCAAAAAAACTCGGGCTCAGCTGTACTTCTTTCAGGGGACCCACATGAAGCTGATAACTGCTGTCATCAAGCCGTTTCGTCTCGATGAAGTGCGTAACGCCTTGGCGGAGGTCGGTGTGCGGGGCATGACTGTGACCGAGATCAAAGGATTCGGCCGCCAAAAAGGTCACACGGAGCTCTATCGCGGAGCCGAGTATGTGGTGGACTTTCTTCCGAAGGTCAAAGTGGAGGTGGCGCTGACGGATGATCTAGTCGACCGAGCGATTGAAGCGATCGTGGAATCCGCGAAGACAGGAAAGGTGGGCGACGGAAAAATATTTGTTACCGATCTCGGCGAGGTTTATCGAATACGTACCGGAGAGGCCGGTGACGATGCAATTTAGAGGGAGTGCCGTGGCGCACAACTCGAGTAGCAAGGTAGATCCGGGAAATCTTTATCCCACAGCACCTAGTCGACAGACAGCGGTTGGTTAGAGCATTGAGGCACCATCGCCTGCGCGGCGGGTTCCTCGAGATCGAATGCCGTCAAGGAGTTTACGGTTGCTAGTCTTCGACGAAATAGCGAAATTGATGTGTGTAGGAAACTGCGGTCGTGTCCGCGGGCTCGCCGTCGATCAGTCGCGGTCGATACGAAGCTTCCCCCAAACGCTGAACGTATAGCGCATCCATCAGGCCCCTCGGATGCGCCTGGACGACTGCGATGTCCGTTGCTCTGCCCTCGGCTGAGATGCTGAATTCAACGGAGATCGATCCCCAGCTGTGCGAGGCCCGATTACCCCCCAAGTCCACCTGGCTTGGTGGCGGCCTGAAGTCATTGAATCTGGGCGTGGCGAAATACTCAACGGCCGCTTCCGGCTCGACTGCCTGGATTGTTGCGTAGGCGTCCCGATAGTACTCGAGTGCGCTGTCCGTCCTTCGCAGAGCCAGCTCCCAATCCCCCAGCGCGGCTAGGGCGTTCCCAACCTGAATAGGGGTTGCGTTATCGTTGGACTCGAGTCCGTGGAGAAGGCGTCGTCGAGCAGAAGAGGAGTCCCCCAGGAGGATGTCGATGCGCAGCAATTTGCTCAGCGGTAGCAGCGACCGACCGTCGTTATCGCCGAAGTTCTCTCTCTGGATCGCGAGAATGGCCTCGTACTGCTCGCGTGCGCGGGTGCGCATTCTCGAACGGTCGTAATAGTCGGCCAGCTGATTATGAAACGGGATGACCCTAGGGTCAGTCTCGCCGAATCGGCGCAGCGCTAACGTCAAACGTTCTCGCTGTATGTTCTGGGCCTCGGCCGTGTCTCCGATGAGCAGGTACGCGCGGGTTATCTCGTCCAGCAACCTGGCCTGCTCTAGGTTCAGCAAACCAAAAGTTCTCTGGCTGATGTGCTGCGCTTGCTCGAAAATAGTGATTGCCTCCAGCGGTTGCTGGTTGCGAAGGTAAGCGTCTGCGAGCCCCGTATAGGGCTCGATCAGCGACGGTGAGTATTCGCCGTTTTCCTCAACGAGCAGTTCTATTCCGGCTAGGTAGCTTTCCTGGGCCATCTGGAATTCGGCGAGCTCAGTTTGCAGCTTGCCGAGCTCAACGAGTGCTTGTCCGTCTCGGGATGAAAGCTGGGGTCTGGTGCCAGTAGGCGGGGCGTTTTGAGCAAACCCGTGGGCTGCGAAGAACAGCGCGAGCAGTGAAATGTTGGCTACGAGGAGCCGGCCAGAAGAAACTGGCATTGCTCACCCCTCTTCGGGATCCGGTTCGTAGAAAAAAGTGAACCTGCGTGAGATCCCTTGTGCGCTAACGATCTCCCCATCCACCATCCTGGGGCGGAAGCGCGAGAGCACAATGGAGCGGGCGGTGGTCTCATCTTTCAGACCGGACGGTTCGGATTCGAGAATCGATACATTCGTTGTCCGCCCGGTCGGTGTGACGTCAAAAACGACGAGCACATGTCCAGCCCGGGCACCTGGCTCGTCGGGGTCTGCGAGATATCGATCGTTCGCGCGCGCCTGAAGAACGTACACGGGTTGGTCGAACCACCGCCGCTGAAACCTCTCGCCGTCCTCGAGCTCATCCAACAACGCCCAGGCTTCACGATAGGTGTTTCCGCTTGGAAAGGTGTTGAAGGCGACCTCCCAGTCGCCGAGGTCCCTCAAGACCTCAGCCATCTGCAACTTATCGGGGTTTTGTTGTGCCTGTAAGATCCCGAGCGCCCTCCTTAACGAGCTGAGGCCGCGGCCTTCGGGGACCCTCTGCGTCCGATAACTGTTTGCGATCTCTTTCATCGGACGCACTAGGAGAATGCTGTCTCCCCCCTCAACTCGCCGAATGATGTCCATGGCCCGTGTGTAGTAGTCCCGCTCGCCGTTGTACCGGGAGCTGCGCCGCAACCACATGGCGTGCTTGTAGAGCGCAGGGAGAAATTCCAGCGTATCGGAGCCGTATTTGCGCTCCATGATCTGCATAGCCATCAACTGCTGCTGCTCGGCTTCCTGGTACTGCTCCATGCTGAGCAGGGTGTTGGCTAGATGATCGAGGATCACAATCTGTTCTTCGTTCAAGAGACCGAAAACCCGGCGGCTGACGGTTCGCGCTTCCTCGAAGACGGTCAGTGCCTGAGAGTAATACTCAAGCGCGTGGTAGGAGGCCCCCAATCCCACCAGCGGCATGATTGCTGAGTCCGTGTAAACACCCTCCGCCTCCCTAAAGATCTCCGATGATGTTAGAAAGTTCTGGCTAGAGTCCTCGTACTGACCGGCTCTTCGCTGAATCTCAGCGAGGTAGGAGGTCGCGACCGCAGACTCCGAGGAGATTTCCCCGAACTCCTCCTGCGTTAGCGCAACGACGCGTTCCGCCACCGGCACGGCCTCGGGATAGTCTTCATCTTCGAAGAGGTCTTGGAGCTCGAGTTGGGCCTCGAGCAGCGTGAAGATTTCCGCCTGGGGCTCCTCTCCCTGCGCAGCTACCTCGTCGGTATCGACTGGCTCGGTAGCGGGGACGGACCCCGGGCCCGCGGACGACTGCATAAGCGTTCCCGGCTCGGCTGCCCCGGAGATGTCAGGCACCGGCGCTTCCTGTGTCGCAGCAGGCCCCGCTAGGCCTAAGAAAAGCGCACAGACATAAGAGCTCCCGACGAAAAAGGTCGCTGGAGCAGGAATTGATTTTCGCTGAGCCACCTCGCCCCCATTCTATCGAAAACAGTTGATTTCCGCCCCGAATTTGGAGTGTGCCTAATGGATAGACTGGGCAGTGGCTGAAGGAGTTCCGCTATCGGGGGGCCACAGAGGCTTGTAGAGGAGGTTTCGACGTCTATAATGGCGCGCGAATCCGGAGTTTGGACCGTAAATGTCAGGCTGGCTGCGGCAACCGCCTCAGATTTTAACGCGACCCTTTCGAGGGCGTGTTTTTTGGCGTGCATCAATTGCTGCGGCACTAGAATCGGGCCGGGAGCCCTTCTAATGGAACCCACCAATACGGAAGGAACCGAATACTTCCACCAGGTAGTAGATTGCCAGTGGGGGTGTCCGGCGCATACGGATGTTCCCGAATACATTCGTCTCATCGCACAAGGCAGGTTCACAGACGCCTATATGCTGAATCGAGAGTCGAACGTGTTCCCGGGCATACTCGGCCGGGTCTGCGATCGACCCTGTGAGCCTGCGTGTCGGCGCCGACGCGTGGAAGACAAGCCGGTGGCAATTTGTCGGTTGAAGCGAGTCGCCGCGGACCACCGCGATGACGTCACAGACAGATTACCTTCGGCACCGAAGCAGAAAAACGGCAAACGAATTGCCTTGGTGGGGGCGGGCTGTGCCTCGCTGACCGTCGCGAACGATCTCATGCCGCTCGGTTACGAGTGTGTTGTCTACGAGGCCCTCGACAAGGCCGGCGGCCTGATGAGGACTAATATTCCCGCATTCCGGCTGCCCGCCAAAGTTCTCGACGAAGAGATGGACTACATATTGGATATGGGAGTTGACCTCAGACTGAACTCTCCTGTCGAGAGCCTGAAAGGGCTACTGGAGGAGGGTTACGATGCCGTTTTCGTGGGCAGCGGTGCACCAAAGGGCAAGGACCTCAGCTTACCCGGTCGCAACGAAAGCGACCGGATCCACGTGGGCATTCAGTGGCTCGAGTCAGTTGCCTTCGACCATATCGATACGATCGGCGAGAAGGTTTTGATCATAGGGGTGGGCAATACGGCGATGGATTGTTGCCGTACATCGCTACGACTGGGTGCCAAGGATGTCAAGGTCATGGCCCGGAAGCCGCGCGATTTTTTCAAGGCATCCGATTGGGAACTCGAGGACGCCGAAGAGGAGCAGGTCGAAATCGTCGTCAATCACTCGCCGAAGGAGTTCGTTCTCGAGGACGGCAAGCTAGTGGGCATGAACTTCGACCAGATAGAGTACAACATCGATGACAATGGTCGAATTGTCGACAGTCGTGTCACCGGAGAGAAATTCTTTCCGTGTGACGATGTCGTCTTGGCCATCGGACAGGACAACGCCTTCCCCTGGGTCGAGCGGGATATAGGAATCGAGTTTGACAAGTGGGAAGTCCCCGTTGTCGATTCCGTAACCTACGAGTCAACTCTCAAGGGCGTGTTTTTCGGTGGCGATGCCGCGTTCGGGCCGAAGAACATCATCTGGGCCGTGGAACATGGGCATCAGGCGGCCATCTCAATTGACAAGTACTGTCATGAGCAAGCGCTCGACGAGCGTCTGCCCCGCGGCGTCAATTTACAGAGTGCCAAGATGGGCATCCACGAGTGGAGCTACAGTAACGATTACGATCCGGCGGCCCGACGGATCATGCCCCACGTGGAATTGCAAAAGCGCTTTAAGAAGCTTGATATCGAGGTGGAGCTAGGGTTTACCGTCGAGCAGACCATCAAAGAGGTGGAGCGCTGTCTTAACTGCGATATCCAGACCGTTTTCGCGCCCAAGCTTTGCATCGAGTGTGATGCTTGTATCGACGTGTGCCCGGTCCACTGTTTGACGATTACAAAAAACGGTGAGGAGGCAGATCTGCGTTCCCGCCTCTCTGCTCCGGCAGAGAATCTCGAACAGCCGCTTTACGTGTCCGCGGATCTGCCACAAACGAGTCGCGTAATGGTCAAAGATGAAGACCTCTGCGTGCATTGCGGTTTGTGTGCGGAGCGTTGCCCAACTGGTGCATGGGATATGCAGAAGTCGGAGCTTCTGATCCCGTATGCGGAAGACGAAGCGATAGGGACGCGGGCCGAGCCCACAGCCGCCTGAAGAGGGTAATTAGCGTGGCAGCAGTCAACGACATCGTCATCAAAATAGCCACGGTAAATGGCACTGGATCAGCCAGCGCTAACGGGTTGCTGCTCAAGGCGATATTCCGCATGGGTGTCCCGGTTGTCGGCAAGAATTTCTTCCCATCGAACATTCAGGGGCTACCGACCTGGTACGAGATTCGCGTGACTGGAGACGGCTATCAGTCTCGCTCCAATCGCACAGACCTTATGGTAGCGATGAACGCCCAAACTTACGCAAAGGATATGGCGGAAGTGACTCCGGGCGGCTGGTTGTTGTACGACTCGACCTGGCCGCGGAGTCAGCTACTTAACCGCAAAGACATCACAGTGCTGGGCATTCCGTTCTCGAAGATATGTAACGAGCGTTTTGAGGGTGTGCGTACGCGCATCCTAATGAAGAACATCGCCTACGTTGGTGCCATTGCGGCGCTGCTCGACCTTGATCTGGAGGTTATTACACAGCTTCTGGAAGAGACTTTCGGTGAGAAAAAACACCTTGTCGCCTCCAACATGGAGGCGATTCGTCTCGGTTACGACTACGCGATGGAGAATTTCCCCTGTCCCTTGCCTGCCAGAGTTGAGCCGATGGATGCCACCAAGGACCAGATCGTCATCGACGGCAATTCTGCGGCGGCGCTCGGTTGCGTCTACGCTGGCGCGACGGTGGGCGCGTGGTACCCCATCACGCCATCGACGTCACTCATGGATGCCTTTCGCAGCTTCTGCTCCAAATTCCGTGTAGATCCAGAGACCGGTAAGCGGACCTACGCCATCATCCAGGCGGAGGATGAACTGGCTGCTATCGGCATGGTCCTAGGCGCTACCTGGATGGGTGCGCGCGCGTTCACGCCCACGAGCGGCCCTGGTATTTCCCTGATGACCGAGTCCATCGGGCTTGCCTACTATGCCGAGCTTCCGGCTGTGATTTTCAACGTACAGCGCACAGGTCCGTCGACCGGCATGCCGACTCGGACACAACAGTCGGATATTTTGAGCTGCGCATATGCGTCGCATGGTGATACGAAGCACGTGCTGCTGTTTCCCGCCGACCCCGCAGAATGTTTTACGACGGCCGTGCAGGCCTTTGACCTAGCGGAACGGCTACAGACGCCCGTCATGGTGTTATCGGATCTCGATATCGGTATGAACGATTGGATGGTCCCGGCATTCGAATGGGACCAAAGTTATGTCCCCGATCGCGGAAAGGTTCTTTCGGCCGAAGATCTCGAGAAGGTCGACAATTTCTATCGGTACCTCGACACTGACGGCGACGGAATTCCCTACCGCACCTTACCCGGAGTGCATCCCAAGGGTTCGTACTTCACGCGCGGTTCCGGACACACTAAGCTCGGCCGATATACTGAGGATGGCGACGAATACCAGGAGGTCGTCGATCGCCTGCTGGTGAAATGGGAGACTGCTCGCTCGCTCGTTCCCGAGCCCGAGATCCAATACTCGAAGTTCAACAAGGCAGCGATTTTGACCGTGGGTAGCGGTAACGGTGCGTGCAAGGAGGCACTTGATCGACTCAGTAGCAAGAACATCGGGTTGAACTACTGTCGAGTCATGGCGTTTCCGTTCAGCGAGGCGGTTAAGGACTTTATCGAAAAGCATGACGTGATCTACGTCGTCGAACAAAATCGAGACGCGCAACTTAGGACACTACTGATCCTCGATAGCGGCGCGGATCCTGCGAAGCTGGTATCCCTACTTCATTACAATGGTGTGCCTTTGAACGCCGGTTTCGTCGTCGAAAGGGTGTGTGAGGAAATCGCTAAGGGTCGGGCAGCGTAGAGTCGTGAGGTTGTTATGAGTTACATCGCCAAGCCGCAGGTTACGCATCCGGGTTTGCCCCGCAATAAGCTGGGACTGACGCAGCGCGACTATGAGGGCACAGTATCAACGCTGTGCGCTGGCTGCGGCCACGACTCTGTGACTGCAGCGATCATTCAAGCTGTTTTCGAGCTCGACATTGAGCCACACAGGCTCGCCAAGATGAGCGGAATCGGATGCTCATCAAAGACTCCGACGTATTTCGTCAGCGAATCACATGGCTTCAATGCCGTGCATGGCCGTATGCCATCGGTCACGACGGGAGCCAATGCGGCAAACCGAGAACTCCAGTACATCGGTGTGTCCGGTGACGGTGATTCCTTGTCCATCGGTGTCGGCCAATTTGTGCACGCAATACGCCGTAACCTCAACATGGCTTACATCATCGAGAACAACGGCGTCTACGGACTGACCAAGGGGCAGTTCTCGGCGTCTGCCGACATCGGTAGCAAGCCAAAAAAGGGCCTCCCCAATCAGCAGGAGCCTATCGATCCCGTGAGTACAGCGTTAAGCCTTGGCGCGACCTATATCGGGCGAAGTTTCTCCGGTGACAAGGATCAGCTCGTGCCAATGATCAAAGGCGCCTTTCTGCACGACGGCTTCGCCCTCGTTGACGTCATAAGTCCTTGCGTTACATTCAATGATCACGAAGGCTCGACAAAGAGCTATGCGCATACGCGGCAGTTTTATCATCACGTCGTCGACATGGACTACATTCCCCCGGCCGCGGAGATAAAAACCTCCTACGATGAGGGTTCTGCGATGCCCATAGAGCTACACGACGGGAGCAAAATCGTCTTGCGGAAGGTGGACAAGCAATACGATCCTACGAGTCGTGCGAAGGCGTTTAAGTATCTGCGCGAGCACTTCAACGCCGGGGAGATCACCACGGGCCTCTTGTATATCAACGAGGGGCGCCCGTCGATGCACGATCTCATGGGTAACGTCGATACACCGCTCGCACACCTCCCACTGGACTCGCTGTGCCCGTCCGAGGGTGAGCTAGAGCGCCTTCTCAAGGGATACCGGTAGCGGGCGCTCACCGAGCTATTGGGCCAGAAGGGTTGGCCTGATCATCTGAAGCAGCGCGATGAACGGACCGGTGGCTCGCGGTGGGACGAATGATCTTGAAGGCCTGACGGACGGACGTCTCCTGTCTAGTTAGCCGATCTTGAAATATCATTTTCCTTCAAGATAGCTGCCCCCGCAGGTTACGTGACTCACGCCAGCTAGTTTGCCCGCCCGCGCAGTTTTAACAGTATGATCGTCTTAGCATGCGTATAGCGATGATGGGAAGCGGTGGAGTGGGCGGCTATTTCGGTGGGCGTATGGCCGCTGTCGGTTGCGATGTGACATTCATCGCTCGCGGTAAGCACCTACAGGCGATCAGAGAGCATGGTTTGAAGATCGCAAGCCGGGACATGGGTGATGTGATTGTGGACCCAGCAAAGGCGTCAGATCGTCCGGAAGAGGTCGGGCCGGTCGACTATGTCATCGTTGCCGTGAAGTTATGGGATACCCAAGCGACCGGTAAGGCCATTCTCCCGATGCTTGGACCAGAGACAACTGTGTTGTCTCTGCAGAACGGAGTCGAAGGTGATGCGATCCTGGCCGGTATCATCGGTAACCAACGACTCATCGGTGGCGTCGCCTTCATTGCCAGCTCAATTGGTGAGCCCGGTGTTATCAAACACATCGGCACCATGCAGCGTGTGGTGGTCGGAGAGTACAGTGGTGGACCTTCCCTGCGAGTAGAAGCTCTTCGTGAGGTGTTGAGCAAGGGTGGTGTCACAGCGGAGATCAGCGACGACATCGAGAGGACCGTATGGGAGAAGTTTGTTTTTCTGGTGGGTCTCAGTGCGACGACGACGCTTTTGCGGACCCCGCTGGGTCCTGTCCGGGAGGATCCAGAAAGCCGAGCGCTTCTGCTCAGCGTGATGCGCGAGACTGTTTCTGTGGCGCGCGCGCGGAGTGTCGCACTCCCGGAGGATTTTGCTGAGACTCGTCTCGAATTTGCCGATGGACTTCCCGCTGACATGACGTCGTCCATGCACCATGATATTGAGGCCGGTAATCCGCTGGAGCTGGACTGGTTGAGCGGCGCAGTCACGCGCTTCGGGCGCGAGGCTGGTATCCCAACACCAGCGAATCAGAGGGTATTCGAGGCGCTTGAGCCGTACGCTAAACGAAGGCCATGAATCACCCGCGGCTCACCGTGCGCAGCGTCCGGGCGCGCATCGTGAGAGCGCCGATGCGCCGCCCGCTAGGCACCAGTGCAACTCGGATGGCGACGGCACCCTTCCTTCTGGTGGACCTCTATACCGTTGAAGGTGTAACCGGGCGTGCTCAGGCGTTCTGCTATATGGACGCGGCGGCTCCGATGATGAGGGATATGCTTCAGGCGGCGAGTGAGCTGATCGAAGGCGCGTTGTTAGAGCCCGGAGATATCGGTCAAACCTGTCGTGATCACTTCACACTCCTGGGTACCAGCGGCATTGTCGGGATGGCTCTGTCCGCCCTTGATGTCGCTTGCTGGGATGCGCTATCGCGAGCTGCTGAGTTGCCACTTGGGCGTTATCTCGGCAGCGGCGTCGATACTGTCTCCGCCTACAACAGCAACGGTCTGGGCTTGTCTGGCGCCGCCTCAGGGGAGATGGTGGACGAAGCGAACAGTTTGCTGGCAGATGGATTCGACGCGATCAAAATCCGGCTCGGACGTGCGGATCCTGACGAGGATCTTGAGGCGGTCCGTGCTGTGCGGTCCGGCATCCCGAGTACGTCTTTACTGATGTCCGACTTCAACCAGGCGCTGTCCGTTGAGGATGCGTTGGCGCGCGGAAGAGACCTTGAGGATGAGGACCTGTACTGGATGGAGGAGCCGCTAGCGTACGGGGACTTAGTCGGTAGCGCTAAACTGGCCGAGGCACTCACCACACCGATTCAGATTGGTGAGAATTTCAGCGGGCCGGACGCTCTAGCGACAGCGATAGCTATGGATGCGTTGGATTACGCGATGGTGGATCTAATGCGGATCGGCGGCGTCAGCGGATGGCTACGGGCGGCGAAGCTGGCCGCCGAAGCCGGTATCCCGATGTCATCCCATCTCTATCCCGAGGTCAGTGTCCATTTGCTTGCGGTGACCCCGACAGCTCATTGGCTTGAATACGTCGATTGGGCAGAGCCGTTTATTCTCGAGCCGATCAGTATTTCTGGGGGTCGTGCGAGGGTGCCCACGGGACCCGGAACAGGCGTGATTTGGGATGAGGATGCGCTTGCCCGCTACGCTGTCGACTAGACTGATTTGGCGCGCGGCTCAATCCGTTAGAAAGGCATCCAGGAGCGTTCCGGCGATAGGTGCAAGTAGCCGATGTTGACGCCTGCGCGCCAACCGACGCCGAACCGCACCGGGGCGAGCACGATGCCGCCGGCCTCGTTTTGGCGGTTGTAGTTGACCCCGACCCCACCCACGAAGTACAGGCTGCCTTCCACCCCGTTGAAGCGTTGGTAAAGATCAGCGACCGTTTCCAGGTCGTAAATCAGTACGAAGGCCTTCGCAGCGTTGCCACCCAGGTCGATTCCCAGCGAAGGGCCTCGCCAGTAAACCTTGCTAGTACTGCCGTCGGACAGATAGAGCGTCCCGTGGCCATAACGTAGGCCAACGCCGATGGCAGCGCCGCCTTCCTCGCCCTTGATATAGGCGCCTGGCGGGCCGTTGTCGGCGAACACCCGGTTGAGCGCATCTGCGACGCCCTGGGCGCCACGTCCGAAAAAGTTTTCCGCCTCGCGAAGAACGGTATCTTCCTGATAGGGAGCCGGTACGATCGGTCCGGACAGCGGTTGGAGCTGGCGATTGGCACACGCGGCCAGCAAGAAGATGCAGCTCCAAGCGGCCCACCGGAGAACTTTCATAACAATTCCCACTGATCATGAATGCCCACTAGCGATAGTTTGGGCCCGATTACGCTCATGTCAATACGGCCTAGCTACTTAAACAGTTCTTCGGCTTGGCGCAGCGACTGATCTTCTTCTACCGTATCGCCATCCCCGCTAGCGGTCTGCTTTCCCTCCTCGCTAGCTCGCTCGTCTCCGAACAGAGAGGCGAGTTGTGATTCCGCGTGGCTCTGGGCCTCCACGAGGCCCGGCGAGTAAGCGTCGGGATCCGGCTTGAAGTAGTCGCAAAAGTTAGCGCGCGCTTTTTCAAAAACCTCCAAAGCGTCCTCCTCTGAACATCCGGTGGGTTCCCGCGGGTCATACATCAGGCACATCCGGCACACATGTAGCTCCACGGCACAGTTTGGGCACTCGTCCCGGCGTCCCAGGGGAAGGGGGAGTGTCTCCAGAGAATGGCCGCAACGGTAACAAAAAAGGAGCTCCCTCATGACGTCTGCCTCGGATGATCTTATGCTCTGCAAGATACAGTCGTGGTGCGAGGCGGATCAAGGATAGGAATGGTCGTGGGTAGGGAAGCATGGGTCGTGGTGCTGAGGGCTCGGGACCAGCGTCAGTCAACCGAGGCGGGACTCGTGCTCACCGCGCTCGAGATCGAACATGAGCTCACCCGCCTGGATGGCCGCTGGATGATCAGTGTGCCGGCGGAGCTCGCCCCGCAAGCCAGCGCGGAACTTGTGGAGTATGCGGCGGAGAGTCGGGCGCCGCCCGTGGGGGTGCGGCCCATCGCCGAGCTCAGCACAGGTTGGGGAGGGGTGGTGGTTTACGTGGTGGTATTGCTGGTGGTCGCTGCGCTGACGCGCCGCTATGCGTTCGACTACGACTGGTTGGCGTCGGGGCGAATCGACTCCACCCGCGTGTTGGCGGGCGAGTGGTGGCGTACATTGACTGCACTAACCCTGCACGTGGACATCAGCCATCTAGCCGGCAACATCGTCTTCGGCGGTTTCTTTGGGCTGTACGTGGGTCGCTATCTCGGTCCGGGGATTGGTTGGGCCGCGATAGTGGGAGGGGGCGCACTTGGTAATGCCCTGAACGTTCTGATTCAGCCCGCCCGACATCTATCCATCGGGGCCTCCACGGCCGTATTCGCCGCATTGGGGCTGCTTGTCGCCTACACCTGGCGGCGAGGGTTCTGGAAGGAGACCTCGTGGCGAACGCGTATCGCACCGGTGACTGCGGGGCTGGGACTCCTGGCATTCACAGGGACCGGTTCGGGGGTGGAAGGGGATAACGTTGACGTTATGGCACACCTCACTGGATTTCTTTCCGGTTTCGCGCTCGGTGCCTTAATGGCGAGGCTCGAGTTACCAGAGGGGCCAGAGGCACAGCGGTTCTGGGGCTCGATTGCGATCGGAGGCGTCGTGCTAGCGTGGATGACCGCCCTTGGGGTTTAGGTCGCGAGTGGTTCAGCCGAGGGCGTCGGCGATGATCTCCAGGAAGTCGGAGTCGCGCTCGACATTTTCCGCTGAGCGCGCATCGATCGTGTAGCCGAAAGCGTCGGCGATTGCCTGATACTTGGGGCGTCGATGCTCCACATGACGCGGGAAGATCCAGCGAACGAAGTCGTCTGGGACCATCTTTCCAGGATCGCTCAGCCCGACTTCGGCTAGATACAGGCTCAGTTGTTGGTCCAGAAAGTCTTCCTGGTAATACATTGGTTTCGGATCGTCGATTGCGCGCTGGATCATTTTCTTTTCCATCGCTTCGTCAGTGCTCAGATAGAGGATCAGCGTGTGTTCGGCTAGGATTTCGATGGTTCTCTCATCGTCCAGCTCGCAAATGCTGCCGCCAGCGTCGTTGATGAAGTGCTTGTAGCCATAGATTTTTCTCGCTTTTTCTATGAACTGTGCAACATCGCGCATGGCTCCGATCTCTGCCGATCTGTGGAGTCGCTGGCGTTTCTTAAATTCCTCGACTGAGAGCCCGCCCGAGTCTACGCTTCCGATCTTTCCGAGAAAGGTTGCCACGGACACCAGATTGTGGACTGTGATGTTACTTGCGATGTAGATGGAGTCGCTTCTCAGGAGGTCTCTTAGGAAGTCCACCTGCATTGCTTGACGCTTGATATTGTCGAGGATGGGTTCGGCGAGGTACTTCGTGCCGATTCGGTAATCGCCGGAATAATGAAACCACTTGGATTTGGGCAGGGAGTTGGCGAGCGTCGTTTTACCGACGCCGGACATGCCCATCAGGGTCACAGCCTTATTCGGCCAGTCAATGAACTCCGCACCGGTCATCTTCATGAGGTTGTTCGCTTTCTATCGGGTGGCGTGATTATAAGGCCGCGGCATTTCGGCGCATTACAGTACAATCCCGAGCCAGCCGAGACCAGGAGACATTCGTGAAGATAGCTGTGTTGTTGGGCGGCACCAGCATGGAGCGGGACGTCTCAGTCGCCAGCGGCTCTCAGGTGGTCGATGCGTTGCGTCGCGCAGGGCACGAGGTCATCGCAGTCGAATCAAGCCGAGGGGTGCTCTCGCCCAGCGAGGAGCATGAGTTGCTAAGGGTGGGAATTGACAGGGCGCCCCCCGACAAGCTCGGGGACACGGACGCGAAGCTTCCCGCGTTGGCCGTCATTCCTCAGGCGGCCGACGTGGATCTGGTTTTTCTAGCGCTACACGGGGGTTCCGGTGAGGACGGCACCATTCAGGGGCTCCTTGATATGGCCGGGCTGCGCTACACCGGTAGTGGTGCGGTGGGCAGCGCGCTCGCCATGGACAAAAACAGTGCGAAACGTCTGTTTCTGGGCGCCGGCGTACCGACGCCTGAGTGGCTAATGGCACCAGCCTCACTTGAGGTAGTGCGTGAACGTTTGGGGTTCCCCGTGATCGTGAAGCCAAACGGACAGGGCTCTACCGTTGGGCTTAGCCTGGTAAGGCAGGCAGAGGAGTTTGAGCGTGCGATTGCGGCGGCCACAGCGTTCGACGACGAGGTGATGCTGGAACGTTATATCCCCGGCCGTGAGCTGACGGTCGGAATTCTGGACGGCGAGGCGCTAGCCGTGGGTGAGATTATCCCGGCCGAGGGCGATATCTTCGACTATACGGCGAAGTACCAGCCTGACGCGGCTCGGGAGATTTTCCCGGCCGACATCAGACCGGAAATTGCCGCAAAGGTGCAGGCGCTCGGGCTCCGCGCTCATGAGGAGCTGAAGCTCGGAAGTTACAGTCGTGTGGACTTCCGAATGGATCCTCAGGATGGACTATGGGTACTTGAAGTCAACACGCTGCCGGGGCTGAGTGCCGGTAGCCTGCTCCCGAAATCGGCTGGTGCTGTCGGCATCGATTTCGGCGAGCTCTGCGAGCGGATCTGCCTAGGGGCGCTCGCCGAGAAGGCTGAGCCGCCAAGTTGAAAGCTAAAACGGCGAGCCTCAGCCGTTCAGGACTAGTCTGGCTGTGGAACGATCCGAATGTAGGGCTTTGGTGAGTCCCAGCCGTCGGGGAACTTCTCCTGGGCCTCTTCGTTCGAGACCGCAGGCACGATGATCACGTTGTCGCCGTTTTGCCAGTTTACGGGTGTAGCCACCTTGTGTGCTGCAGTGAGCTGCACCGAATCCAGGAGTCGCAACACCTCGTTGAAATTCCGTCCCGTGCTCATCGGATACGTGAGCATCGCCTTGACCTTCTTGTCCGGTCCGATGATGAACACGGATCTGACCGTCTGATTGTCGGCTGCTGTGCGTTCTTTCGCATCGCCGCTCGCGTTGGGGTGGAGCATGTCATAGGCCTTCGCGATCTCCAGGCTGCTGCCGTCTATGAGGGGGTAGTTGACGGTATGACCCTGGGTTTCTTCGATGTCCTTAGACCAGGCCACGTGGTCCTCCACCGAGTCAACGCTCAGCCCGATGATTTTGCAGTTACGTTGATCAAACTCCGGCTTCAGCCCGGCCATGTAACCCAGTTCGGTAGTGCAGACTGGAGTGAAGTCCTTTGGGTGCGAAAACAAGATGACCCATCCGTCTCCGATCCACTCGTGGAAGTCAATCGAACCTTCGGTTGTGTCAGCCAAAAAGTTGGGCGCTTCATCGCCGATGTGCAGTGACATGGTGTGTTGTTCCTCTTGAATCAGAGACGCAGGGTAAGGCCATAAAGGATTGACTGTAAAGAACAAAGGGCTATCTATCTATAACCGATAGAAATATCGGTTATAGATAGAGTAGGTGTTTCGCTGATCGTTACTCTCGCCTTTGTTCGAAATTATGGGTTTCCCGGGACCTTTCTCTGATAGCTCCCTCCGCCATATTAGGTTTATTCGGCCCGCACGACGCCGAAAGCAAGGCTAAGCCAGCCAACAATTAGTCCCACGCCTCCGATCGGCGTCAGAGCACCGATGGCATCGGGCGCCCCGAAGGTGGTCGCATATATGCCACCCGAGAAGGCGATAACACCGAATAAAAGGATCCATCCGGAGTACGCTACCCATCGCGAGTTGGGCGCGCGTTCCGCTAGCATGCCCGCCACAATGATCCCGAGGCCGTGATAGAACTGGTAGTCCACGGCAACCTCATAGGCTGCCCAGGTTTGCGCATCGACCGCTCCCTGGACGCCATGGGAACCGTAGGCACCGAGAACCGCTGCCAGTGCCAGGGTGAATGCCCCGGTCCCGATGAGCATATAGTTGCGATTGCGCATGGTGGTCTATTACCTGATTGAGTGGAGTTTGGTGGGCCCGGTAGGACTCGAACCTACGACCAAGGGATTATGAGTCCCCTGCTCTAACCAGCTGAGCTACAGGCCCACTGGTAACAAGGTTACCATCGTGTGAGCCGAATGTTATCCCGCGGGGTCCTGTCAGATTAACCAGGGGGCATCAAACGGGGGTCAAGGTCAGTATGTTTGAGCAAACCATGCAAATACTTGGGTTTTTGGTTTATTTATTCGTTTTTCTGGTGGGGATCGCCTTCCTCGTCATCGCCTTTCTGTTCGTCCGCGACGTTAGTCAGACAGAAAATGCCGTCCGCAGAAATTTCCCGGTCATCGGTCGGTCCCGAGCCTTTTTCGAGCGGCTCGGCGAATTCTTCAGACAGTATTTCTTTTCGATGGATCGGGAAGAGATGCCTTTTAACCGTGCCGAGCGGACCTGGGTGTACCGTGCGGCAAAGGGCGAAGACAACACGATTGCCTTTGGTTCCACACGCGACCTCCGACCCGTGGGTACGGTTATCTTCGTTAATTGTCCCTACCCGGTGCTGGAAAGAGACGTTGCCGAGACAGAGCCCATGACACTAGGTCCGCAGTGTGCTCATCCTTATACGACATCGTCGCTGTTCAACATCTCGGCGATGAGTTACGGCGCTATCTCTGGGCCTGCAGCCCTAGCCCTGTCGAATGGTGCGCGTAAGGCTGGTGCGTGGATGAATACGGGTGAAGGCGGCTTATCACCCTATCATCTGGAGGGAGGCGGGGATCTTCTCTTTCAGATCGGTACGGCGAAGTACGGTGTCTGCGATAAGCCTGGTGAGCTGTCAGAGGAGAAGCTGAGGGCTGTGGGTTCCTGTGACCAGGTGAAGATGTTCGAGATTAAGCTTAGCCAGGGAGCGAAACCTGGAAAGGGGGGTATTCTCCCCGCTGTCAAGGTCACGAAAGAGATCGCGAACATCCGCGGAATCCCGGCGGGCCGGGATTCCTTGAGCCCCAATCGGCATCGTGACGTCGATAGTGCCTCCGATCTCCTGAACCTGATCGAGCGAGTACGCTCGGTCACGGGCAAGCCCACGGGTTTTAAGGTCGTTATCGGGGCCTATGGCTGGCTCGACGAGCTTTTCGAGGATATCCACGCACGCGGGATCGAAAGTGCACCGGATTTCATTTCCGTCGACAGCGGCGACGGTGGCACGGGTGCCGCGCCGATGCCGTTGATGGACAACGTTGGGTTGCCGATCAGGGAAAGTCTGCCGTTATTGGTCGACAGGTTGGGTGCATATGGTTTGAGGGATCGCATCAAGGTTATCGCGAGCGGCAAGATGATAACGCCGGCGGACGCGGCGTGGGCCTTGTGCGCAGGCGCAGATTTCTTGGTCTCGGCACGCGGCTTCATGTTTGCATTGGGGTGCATCCAGTCCCTGCAGTGCAACAAGAACACCTGTCCCACCGGCGTCACGACTCATAACAAACGTCTGCAACGCGGACTGGATCCGGTGGACAAGGCGGGGCGGGTGTGCCGCTACATCGTGCAGATGCGAAAGGAGATCGGCATCATCGCGCATTCTTGCGGAGTCCCGGAGCCGCGCTTGTTGAGACGGGCCCATTGCCGCATCGTCACTGATACGGGCCGATCGGTTCCGCTCGAGGAAATCTACCCCGATGTCGTTTCACCTGAGACTCGCGCCGAGTGAGCGCTGACTTAGTCTTCCAGAAGGAAACTTTTTAGCTGATCGGACCGAGTTGGATGACGGAGCTTTCGAAGTGCCTTGGCTTCAATCTGGCGAATTCGCTCCCGAGTCACATCAAATTGTTTGCCGACTTCTTCGAGCGTGTGATCCGTGTTCATGTCGATACCGAAGCGCATCCTCAAGACCTTGGCCTCACGCGGCGTCAGCCCGGCTAGCACCGCATGAGTCGTCTCCTTGAGTCCCTCTGAGGTCGCAGAATCCACCGGAGAGTGAACTGCCGCGTCTTCAATGAAGTCGCCAAGGTGCGAGTCCTCGTCGTCACCGATGGGCGTTTCCATGGAGATCGGCTCTTTGGCGATCTTCAGCACTTTCCTCACCTTGTCTTCCGGCATCTCCATGCGTTCTGCGAGCTCATCGGGTGTTGGCTCGCGTCCCATCTCCTGCAACATCTGACGTGAGATGCGGTTCAGCTTGTTGATGGTCTCGATCATGTGCACCGGAATACGAATGGTTCGAGCCTGGTCGGCGATGGATCGAGTGATAGCCTGGCGAATCCACCAGGTGGCATACGTCGAGAATTTGTAGCCGCGACGATACTCGAACTTATCAACGGCCTTCATGAGTCCGATATTGCCTTCCTGGATCAGATCGAGAAACTGCAGTCCACGGTTGGTGTATTTCTTCGCAATAGAGATCACCAGGCGAAGATTGGCTTCGACCATTTCCTTTTTGGCTCGACGGGCTTGGGCTTCGCCCAGAGAGATCTCGCGATTGATGTCTTTGATCTCGGCGATCGACAAGAAAGTTCCCTGCTCGATTCTGATCAGACGCTTCTGACATCGCAGAATGTCGTCTTTCAGCCTCGCTAGTTGAGAGGAGTGTTTGCGCTTAGCTCGAATGTGCTTATCAATCCAGTTCAGATTGGTTTGGCTCTTTGGGAAGCTCCCAATAAAGTCCTTTCGGGGCATGCGCGCATCGCGCACACATAGCGCCATCACCTGACGTTCCTGGCTGCGGATCCCGTTTACGGTGTCTTTGAGCTGCGCCATCATCAGATCGTGTAGTTTCGGTGCGAGCTTCAACTCCATGAACTGGGCGGTCAGAGTTTTTGTTACCTTTTGAACGGAAGCGTGCCCGATGCCATGCTTTTTCAGCTTGTCCATGTAGCGCTTGTACAGTCTGCGAATTTTCTTCATTCGCGCAGTCACTTCTTTTGGGTCCGGTCCCGTGTTGGCCGGCTTATCGTCATCTTCCACCTTCGGTGCGTTGGGATCAGCGATCGGCGCGTTGGGGTCGATGAATGCAACTATCACGTCCTGCAGGCGGGTGTCACCGCTTTTGACTAGGTCGTGCATGTCGATCAGGAGGCCAACCGTCGGCGGAAATTGCAGCAGAGCTGCACGGACCTGATTCAGACCTTCTTCTATTCGCTTGGCGATTCGGATCTCTCCCTCGCGGGTAAGCAACTCGACCGTGCCCATCTCTCGCATGTACATCCGAACCGGATCCGTTGTGCGACCGAATTCGCTGTCCACCGTGGCGAGCGCGGCGGCGGCCTCGTCAGCCGCATCTTCGTCGTTTGTGACGGCCGAGTCGGACAGGAGCAGTGATTCAGCATCCGGCGCCTTCTCGTACACCGTGATACCCATATCATTGATCATGTTGACGATGTCTTCGATCTGCTCCGGATCCACAATCTCGCTGGGGAGATGGTCATTGACCTCTCCATAGGTGAGATAGCCTTGCTCCTTGCCTTTGGCAATGAGCAGTTTTAGCTGGGATTGCTTGTCGCTTTGCGGTGGCTGGGATTGCTTGTCGCTTTGCGCTGGCTGTGCTGGGTTGGGAGTGCTCATATAACCATCGATAACCTAAACCGGCCTACACTACCCTAAACTCCAGGCGCTTGGTAGGGTCCGGTTGCCCCTTTTACGCCTCTTTTTCGGGGCTCCCCTGACTAGGAGCGGTTACCTTGAGAAGCCCTTCGAGTTCGCTTCTCTCGCCGGGGTCAAGGTCTCGATCCTTGGCTAGAAGCGCGCTCAAGCGCTCTCTGCGGTGGTTCTCCACGATGCGCTCGAGGTTGTCCCGCAGGACTCGGGGCGCGGCATCTCCATCATCCAGGGGAATCTCACCGGTCAGGCGGCCCAGATATTGTCCCTCTCGGTCGTCACGGAAGCGTTCCAGCAGGCCCGCGGTAGTAATTTGGGGGTTCTCGGCAACTGTTTCAAGGAGCCGTCGCAGTAGCTCGGCCCCTGGCTGGTTGACTTGGGTTAGACCCTTGACCTCTTCAAGCTCCGTCCCACAGCCGGGATGGTGCAGGATCAACTCGATTGCCTTTCGAATGAGGGGACTACGCCTTTCCGAACCGGTATCCGAGGGGTAACTTGGGGTTCCGCCGCGTTGGGCGCGGGCGGCTTCCGAGGGCTCGAGGAGGGCCTCGAGATGCTGTGGTGCGAGGCCAATTCGGTCTGCCAGTTGGGTGAGCAATAACGCTCGATAGACGCCCTCAGGCAGTCGTTCGAGCAATGGCCGGGTCAGCGCTGCGAGTTGGGATCGACCATCGGCGCTGGATAGGTCTACGCGTCTCGTAAGCTCTCCGAGCAGGAACTCGGACAGTGGGTGCGCCTGATCCATCAGATCACGGAAGGCTTCCGCTCCGCGATCCCGCACCAGTGAGTCCGGATCTTCCCCCTCAGGCAGGAGGAGGAATTTGAGCTCTACCTGGTCACCTGCGTGGGGCAGCACAGTCTCCAACGCCTTCCAGGCGGCCGCCCTGCCCGCCCGGTCTCCGTCGAAACAGAAAATCACGCTGTCTGCCAAGCGAGTTAGCCGACGCACGTGGTCGGTTGTAGTTGCCGTACCCAGGGTCGCCACGGCCGGCCCAATGCCATGTTGAGCCAGGCTTGCCACATCGAGGTAGCCTTCGACCACGAGGATGGCTCCGGGACGACCCTCTTTGGTCCCGATCTGCCTAGCCTCGTAAAGGCCATAGAGTGCTTGACCCTTGTGGAACACCGGAGTCTCCGGCGAATTGAGATATTTGGGTTCACCCTTGTCGAGCGCTCGGCCCCCGAAACCGATAACCCGCCCTCGCGGGTCTCGTATCGGAAACATGATCCGACCTCGAAATCGGTCGTATTGGCGTCCTTGATCGTTCCTAATGATGAGCCCCGCTTCGAGAAGATCCTTCTCCCGGGTTCCGTTGCCGCCCAGGCGCTTTAGCACGGTGTCCCAAGCGTCCGGAGCGTACCCCATCGCAAAATGGCCCGCTGTGGTTCCGTCGATGCCTCGGTTCTTTAGGTAGGTGACGGCCGCCTCACTCTCCCGCAGGGCGCCCCTGTAGAGTTGATCCGCTTCAGCTAGTAAGGCGTAGAGTGCCGACTCTCGTCCGGCATCCCGTTCCGGTCCGCTGCTCGGTACCTCCATACCCAGCATCTCGGCGAGGGTCTCGACCGCATCGACGAAACCGAGGTTTTCATAGTTCATTAGGAATCCGATGGCGGTACCGTGCGCCCCGCAGCCAAAGCAGTGATAGAAACCCTTTTGTGGGCTCACCGTGAAGGAGGGGGTCTTCTCGTCGTGAAACGGGCACACGGCCTTGTATTCCCGGCCCGCCATCTTAAGTGCGATGCGGTTGCCGATGACTTCGACGACGTCGGCGCGTGCGATCAACTCGTCAATGAAAGATTGAGGAATTAGTCCGCTCATGCAGTCCCGTAGCATAACCCGTGAGCTGCAAGCAGGCGCCAGGTTAGGGATTAATCGTCGCTGGGTGGCTGGAGCTTGGAGCGTACCAGGCCGCTCACATTCCCAAGGTTTACCCGGCCAGCTCCACGTTGCTTGATTTCCCCCATCACACGGCCCATGTCCTTGGGCGAGCAGGCGCCAAGCGTAGCGATCACCTCCTCGACTAGTGTGACCGTCTCCTCCTCGCTCATTGGCTCCGGTAGGTAGGTTTTCAGAACGGCGATCTCAGCGGTTTCTTTGTCGAAAAGGTCCTCTCTGCCCCCTGCCCGAAACTGTTCAGCGGCTTCGTACCGTTGCTTGACCATTTTCTCGAGGACCGCCTGGACACCACCCTCGTCCAGACTCTCTCTGGAGTCCACCTCGCGCTGCTGGATAGCGGCCATCGCCATTCGTAGCACCGAGAGGCGAGGTTTGTCGCCCGCGCGCAGCGCCTTCTTGACGTCATCCTGGAGACGTTCTTTGAGTGGGATCTTGGGGTCTGCGGGCATGCAACCTTGGCCCGGTCTGCGGGGGAGTGACCCGGTTAGTACAAACGTTGGCGCCGGGACAACGTTCTCGCCTGACGTTTCATGTGGCGTTTCACGGCCGCGGCTTTCTTTCGCTTGCGTTCCTGAGTTGGTTTCTCGTAGTACTCGCGCCGGCGCAGCTCGGAGAGGACCCCGGCCTTTTCGCAGGCGCGTTTGAACCGCCGCAGCGCTGCGTCGAAGTGTTCACTTTCTCTGATTCGTACACCCGGCATCAAGTTCTCTCTTAAGCCCAACGGACAGCCAGCTGGGACGCCATTAATAAATAGGCCGGCAGAAGCCGGCGCTGAATCGGCGGATGATATCCCTTAGGATGGCGCTCTGTAAAGAATCCTTGGAAGGCTTTACCGTGAAAATCCTGGGCATCGAGACCAGTTGCGACGAGACGGGTGTGGCCGTTTACGAGCCGGGTGCCGGTGTGCTCGCCGAAGCACTTTTCAGCCAGGTGGCGCTCCACGACCGGTTCGGTGGGATCGTGCCTGAGCTCGCTTCCCGAGACCACATTGCAAAGCTCACTCCCATGGTGCGCGATGTGCTTGCAAGCGCCGGCCTCGAGCTGGCGGACCTTGATGCGGTTGCATACACTGCCGGGCCGGGCCTCGTAGGGGCGCTCATGGTCGGCGGATCGCTGGCGAGTGGCCTCGCGCTTGGCCTGGGGATCCCCGTCATCCCGATCCACCACATGGAGGCGCACCTTCTGTCGCCCATGCTGGTGGATGATCCACCGGTGCTGCCGTTCCTGGCTCTCTTGGTATCAGGAGGGCATACGCTGCTCGTGGAAGCAAGGGGGGTGGGCGAGTACCGCATCATCGGTGAGACGTTGGATGATGCAGCTGGCGAGGCGTTCGACAAAGTCGCCCGTCTGTTGTCGTTGCCGTACCCTGGTGGTCCGGCGCTCGCGGAGTTGGCGCAAGGGGGGGATCCGAACGCTTTCGACTTCCCACGGCCGATGAGACATAAAGGGCTCGACTTCAGCTTTAGTGGTCTGAAAACGGCGGTCAGACTCGTGCTGGAGGAGGTACAGTCTCTTGATGGCAGGCTCACTGACGCCGTTCGTCGGGATGTCGCAGCGTCCTTCCAGGCGGCGGCCGTTGATTCTCTGGTCGAGAAGTGCCTCCGGGCCCTCGAGGTGACGGGGCTCGGACGCTTAGTCGTGGCAGGCGGGGTCGGCGCTAACCGACGGTTGCGCACACAACTGAAGGCGACCTGCGCTGATAGCGGTGTGCGCGTGTATTACCCGAGCGTGGAGCTTTGTACGGACAACGGGGTGATGATCGCGTTTGCAGGGTGGTGGCGCCGGGAAGAGGCTCTCTCATCGCCGGCGATCATAGCAAGGCCACGCTGGCCGCTCAGTGAGCTGGCACCGGTGCGCTGAGGGAGGCTGGATGGACACGATCTTTCTACGTCAGCTAGAAGTAGACGCGATCATCGGTATCTGGGACTGGGAACGACGTGTCAAACAGACTGTTCGCATCGACTTGGAGATGGGGGTTGATGCGCGAGTAGCCGCCGCTACCGATTCGCTGGACGGCGCTCTCGACTATCGGGCTGTCGCGAAAAGATTGTTAGGATTCGTTGGCGCCTCGGAATATCGGCTGGTGGAAACTTTGGCAGAGTCGGTTGCTCGTGTCATTGTTACCGAGTTCACCGTGCCATGGGTCAAAGTGTCCATTGCCAAGCCCGGAGCGATTCGCGGAGCTCGGGATGTCGGCGTCACTATTGAGCGCACGTCCGAGGACTATGTCGACTGAAGTCTTCGTCGGGCTCGGCAGCAACATCGATCCGGAATCCCACCTAAACGCGGCGGTCGATGCCATCCGGGAACGTTTTACGCTGATCGGAATCTCGCCGGTATACCGCAGTGCTGCGGTGGGCTTTAAAGGTGATGAATTCCTGAACATGGTCATTCGGCTGCAGTGTTCGGCGACCCCCTCGGAGCTGGGGCAGTTTTTCTCTGAGGTTGAAAAGGTTTGCGGCCGACGGCGTTGCACCCACTCCGAGGACGTGGGCGCGATAGGTTCCAGAACACTCGATCTCGACCTTCTGCTTTACGGGTCGGTTGTGGATCCGGAGCTCAGATTGCCTCGCAGAGATGTGTTGCGCTACGCGTTCGTCCTGCGGCCCCTGAAGGACCTGGCTCCGGAATTGGTGCATCCGGTGACTGGACGGCCCATTCGTGTCGAGTGGGACGCAGTGGCGGCTAAAAGCCCGTCGATGGAGCCTCAGGAGCTGTTTATATCAGGTAGATATCGACCGTGAAGGCGGGTTATCCCCTTACCAGCCGACGCTTCGACCGCCATCGACGGCCAGAATCTGTCCGGTGACATAGGGCGCATCGCGGACCAGGAAGAGTACGGCGGCGGCGATGTCCTCTGGTTCCCCGGTGCGCTTTAGTGGAATCTGCTGGATGATATTTTCCTGGACCCGTTCCTGCATCCCGGCTTCCGGCCAGAGAATCGCGCCAGGTGATACCCCGTTGACCCTGATTTCGGGGCCGAGATCCTTCGCAAGGGAACGGGTAAGCATACCCAGCCCGGCCTTAGCGGCGCCGTAGAGCGGGTGGTTTTTCAACGGCCGTTGACCGTGGACGTCGATTATATTGACGATGACTCCCCTGGTTTCGCGCAAATGAGGCAGTGCGGCCTGGCAAAGAAAGAGCGGCGCCTTAAGATTGCTACCCACGAGATCTTCCCATTGCTCTTCTGTAATCGCGCCTAAAGGGGTCGGGTAAAAAGTTGAGGCGTTGTTGATCAGTGCGTCGAGCCGACCCGTCTGGTCAAGGACTTCACGAATCATGTGCTCGAGGTTCGGGATTCCTCTCAGATCCCCATGCACCGTAATCGCGGAGTCAGGGCGCTCGGCGTTCAGTCGGGTGGCCAACGTATCGGCGGCCTCGGCACTTGCCAAGTAATGAATGGCGACGTTCGCGCCCGCCTCATGAAGTCGATTCGCGATGGCGGCACCGATTCGTTTCCCCGCACCGGTAATGAGTGCCCAGCGACCTATGAGCAGGTTCCCGTTCTTTGACTCAACCACGGAGGGCTCCCGGGCGGTAACAAGGGGTCGTAAGGTTACACTAGCCCGCACATAACGCCAGGCGGCGGATCGCCTATGACGAGAGTGTCTGAACCCCTTCCAAAACCCGATGAGCACGGACTCGACGTCTCCCATCGCCTGGGTGAGCTAATCCGTGCGGAGCTGCGTGCCAACGATGGTTGGATGGGTTTCGAGCGTTACATGCAATTCGCGCTTTACGAGCCGGAGCTCGGTTACTATCACAATGGGAGTCGTAAGTTTGGTTTTGGTGGTGATTTCGTTACCGCGCCGGAGTTATCGAGTCTCTTCGCTAAAAGCATCGCTAAGGAGATTTCCGGGGTACTTGCCCAATTACACGATCCGGTGATTCTGGAAATCGGTGCAGGAACCGGTCGGTTTGCGCAAGACATGATAAATGCGTTAAGTGCCCGATCCATCGATGTGCGCTATTTGATACTCGAACCGAGCGCCGATCTCAGGGCTCGGCAGCAGGCGCGTCTCGCCTCCGCCCATATTGATGCAACGTGGCTCGAGAAGCTGCCCGCAGATCCAATCCAGGGGGTCATTCTGGCCAATGAGGTACTGGACGCGTTTCCCGTGACTTGCTTCGTCAAAAGGGAAGGGGAGACTAGGCCACTCGGCGTGGGTTTGATGGGGGAGGGCTTTGAGTGGGCCGAGGGTGAGCCCGATCCCGGCCTGACTGATCGCATCGCGGCGCTCGAGGCTAGTCTTGGCCGGGTTCTTCCCGATGGCTTTCGCTCGGAGATTTGCCCGGCAGGGCCCGCGTGGATGGCCAGCGCCGCATCCGCGCTCGACAAGGGAGCGATTTTAGCGATCGACTACGGATTGACGGAGCGAGAGTATTATCATCCGCAGCGAGATAGCGGAACGCTGATTTGCCACTATCGACATCGCGCACACGTTAATCCATTTCTATGGCCTGGACTGCAGGACATTAGCGCATGGGTCGACTTCAGCGCCTGTGCACGAGCCGCCGAGGGTGCCGGATTGGCCGTTGCGGGTTTCACGACTCAGGGGCAGTTCCTCATCGAAGGCGGCGCGGCTGAGAGCCTGGGAGAACCGGACGCCACCACGCCACTGCAGGCCGCGCAGGCTCTGAAAACGCTCATATTGCCGGGCGAGATGGGAGAACGCTTCAAGCTGATGTTGCTCAGTCGGGACTTGCCGCTCGGCCCACCCCCGGGGAGAGATTTCCGAAATCGACTCTGATTCACAGAACGGCTTCTCGCAGGCCGTCAATCGGGGCGCGATTCAGGGGAATTCTCGGGCCCCGCATGGCCGAGCGTTTACGGGCGCCGATCCGCGCCGATCTCAAGCAGCGCGTCCCGAATCGCCTCAATACGGCGTTCTCGGAGTTGTTTCCCTAGCTCGGCGCCCTTAGCCGTTCCTTGTAGATCTTCGGTTTGGACGTTGCGAGCGGCATTCAACGCCGCCCGTAGTGCGTTCGCCTGGGGGTAAGGTTGATTCTCAAGACCAGCCCGGCCGCGAGCGTCGGCCTCGCAGGCAAGGAGGAACTTCTCGAATCGCTCCGGGCGTCTCATGGCGTCGACGGCCTCTATTAGGCGCACCACCGTGCTCGGCCTAAGCTCGTGTGTTCGATGCACGATTCCGTGGTGCCGTGCGACAGAAACTGCTAGTTCCCGATACCGTCGGGGTACGGGCAACCGGCTGCAGAAGCTGGCGAGAATCTTCACCGAGCGTTCCTCGTGCCCTCGGTGCCCGGGCAAGATTTCCTTGGGCGTCTCGGCCTTCCCCAGGTCGTGCGTCAGTACGGCGAATCGGACTGCCACGCTTTCGGAAAGACGCGCAGCGATCTGGAGCGCCATCAGCGTGTGAACGCCGGTGTCAATTTCCGGATGCCACTTGGCAGGTTGAGGCACGCCGAAAAGCGCATCGATTTCGGGGAATACGACCTCGAGCGCGCCGCAGTCGCGTAATACCTCGAAGTAAACCTCGGGATTGCGTTCAGCCAGCGCCTTTTCAGTTTCCTGCCATACACGATCCGGTTTCAGCTCGTTCGCCTCGCCAGAAGTTACCATCTCACGCATCAGTTCCATTGTCTGTGGCGCAACCTTGAAATCAAATTCCTGAAATCGCGCGGCGAACCGAGCGACTCTTAAGATGCGCAGCGGATCTTCACCGAAGGCATCCGAGACGTGGCGCAGTAATCGGTCTTTCAGGTCTCTCAGTCCGCCGTGGGGGTCGATCAATGTGCCATCGGAATCGAAGGCCATCGCGTTGATCGTGAGGTCTCGTCTAAGGAGGTCCTCTTCCAGCGACACTTCCATAGACGTATTGAAATCGAATCCGTGATAGCCGGGGCCGACCTTACGTTCGGTTCGCGCGAGTGCGTATTGCTCTCCAGTTTCAGGATGCAAGAAAACCGGGAAGTCCTTACCGACGGGTTTGTAACCGCGTCGCAGCAGTTCTTCACCGCTGCTGCCGACGACGACCCAATCGCGTTCGCGCACCGGACGCTCCAGTAGCTTGTCGCGTACTGCACCACCGACTTCGAAGACTTTCATGCGCGCATGATACCGTAGCCCCTTCGCGTGCTAAGGTTCCTTGGATGAGAACACTCCGGGTCCTCATCGCGACATTGTGCATCAGCAGTGTGCTCTCCGGATGTTCGCTGTCCTACTACTGGCAGGCTGTCGGAGGGCAGCTGGACCTTCTCCGAAAACGTATGCCCATAGAGGAAGTCCTAGAGAGGGCGGAGACGAGCCCACGGACCCGAGAATCACTACGACAGGTCCTAGAGATCCGGCATTTTGCAACGACGGAGCTGGGCCTCCCCGATAACGGGAGCTACCGTAGCTACGTCGACCTCGGTCGGGACTACGTCGTGTGGAACGTCGTCGCCGCAGAGGAATTTTCCGTCGAGCCGGTTAGATGGTGTTTCCCCTTTGCGGGATGTGTGAGCTACCGTGGATACTTCGACGAGCAGGCTGCGCGTCGTTTTTCGGCTAACCTCGATGCGGAGGGTTTCGACACTACCGTGGGGGGCACGACTGCGTACTCCACACTGGGTTACTTTGCGGATCCGGTTCTAAACACCATGATCGAAAGTGGAGGGCAATCAGTCGTCGCCCTCCTTATACATGAACTTTCCCATCAACGTTTCTACCTCAAAGACGATAGCGAGCTGAACGAAGCGTTTGCGACAGCCGTCGAGGAGTATGGAACGGAACTCTGGTTGATGGGTGCAGGTGATCAGGATGCCATCTCGGAATTCCGAGCGCGTATGCGCAGACGCACGGATTTCAGCAAGCTCGTAACCGATCAGCAAGAACGGCTGCGCGCAGTGTTCGACCGCGGCGACTCCGAGGAGTCGAAAAGGGTGGCCAAACAGGACTCCTTCGACGTCATGCGGGCAGAGTATGGGGCGCTCAGACGGACCTGGGGTGAGGCCACCGACTACGACGCGTGGTTTGATCGACCGCTGAATAATGCTCATCTGGTTTCCGTTACGACCTACAGGCGCTGGCTGCCCGGGCTGCGGTGGCTTCTGGAAGGCCAGGGCTTAGAGGGGTTCTATGGGGAGATGGAGGCCCTAGAGGACTTGAGCCCCAGCGAGCGTCGTGTCCGTCTAGAAGAGTGGCTTGGGGAAGCGTTCAACCTCCAGACTGCTGACGGCACCGAGAGAACAGTTGCTGGTGCCGATCCTGCTCGCCCCGGTACGGCCGGAGAATTCCTGCCATAGACGTCGCGTTAATTCCTAGCGCCCCGAGCCCATTTTTGGTGTGTGCACTGGCAACCGTCGATGAGCGGGCGGTTGTCGACGGAGAAAGGGATCCCCCCGGACGATACTCCATCGGCCCAAACTGCTCATAGCCTTGTCGCTGTCAGACGCACGTTAGGACGCTTAGCGCATGGGTAACAGTACGCCGCGATTCTCTCGGGAGACCCGAAGAAGGACGGAACGAGCGTCATCGATAATTTCCCGCATCGCGTCGACGGACAGAACCCTTTCTCGGTTGACATGGGTAATAACATCCGCTGTTCGCAGCCCTCTCAGATAAGCCGTGCTTCCGGGTTCCACCACTGTCGCCAACACGCCCGCGACACCATTGAAACTGGGCCGAGATGCGTTATTGGTCTCGAACTCTGCGCCTTCGAACACCGGGTCGACCTCGGCGAGCTGCTCGGGTTCACCGCCTGGAACCACGAGCTCTCCGAGCGTCGTGGTCACCGCAACTTCGCGACCTTCACGGATGTAGCCTACCGACACCTCGTCTCCCGGTCGCATTAAACCGATGGAGTTTCTCAGCTCACTGGGGTTTTCGATCGGTTCACCATTCACGCTGACGATGACATCGCCGATCTGAAGCCCGGCGATTTCCGCTGCCGAACCTGAACCAACGACGGTCACCAACGCGCCGGAGGTTTCATCAAGGTCATAGCTTTCCGCGATATCAGGTGTCACCGTCGCTATGCTGACGCCGAGCAGACCGCGACGCACCCCACCATAGGCGATGATCTGATCCATGACACTGCGCGCCATATTCACCGGGATTGCGAACCCAATCCCGATGTTTCCACCGTTGCGGGAGAAGATGGCTGTGTTGATGCCGATCAACTCACCCCGGAGATTGATCAGGGCGCCCCCGGAGTTGCCGGGGTTGATAGAGGCATCGGTCTGGATGAAGTCCTCGTAGCCTTGCGGATTGATCCCGGTTCGGCTGAGACCACTGACTATCCCAGACGTAACGGTGTGACGGAGCCGAAACGGGTTACCGATCGCAAGCACGAAGTCTCCGACACGAAGCCCATCAGAGTCGCCGAACGGCATTTCCAAGAGATCGTCCGGATCTACTTGCAGCACGGCGATATCAGAACCGGCGTCCGAACCGACGACGGTCGCGTCAAGGGTGCGATCGTCAATTAACGAAACGGTAATCTCATCGGCGTTCTCGATGACGTGATGATTGGTGAGTATGTAGCCGTTCTCGGCATCGATGATCACCCCGGAGCCCGCGCTCTGAACCTCCCTTCTCCCATTCGGTGGGGAGAACCGTCTGAAAAACGGATCCTGGGACGGAGAATTGTTGGTCGCCACACTGCCCTGAACGGAAATGTTGACCACGGCGGGCGCGACTTGTTCGATGATGGGTGCGAGACTGGGTATCTCCTGATCTCCCATCTGTTGGGGAAGCGTTTGTCCGTAGGCCGTGGCCAACGTCAGGCAGAGACCAAGAGCTAAACCAGGAAGCCATTTGTCAGTCCGGCGACTTCCGAAAATTACGGTTCCGTTCATATGCTCAATCCCTCTTTTATCCTCTAGGTTCAGCGGTCAGTTCTGATACTTAGCCTCGATTCCGGCCGCGCGTTTAGTTAAAAGATGCCCGGCCGGCGGGTAAGGTCGCAGAAGACGTACGCGTCTCCTTTAAGTTTACAACTCTGCGAAGCTATCAGCTGGATTTGACTGCTGCGATTCGCTTGGGTTCCCCTACTTCCTGTTTGGGGGCCGTAATCTCCAAAATGCCGTTAAAGGCTCACATTTTCTCTCAAAAAATTCGTTGATGATCCCGAAAACAGGACTCGTATTGGGCAGGAAGATGGGGTCCGGTTTACGGTTTTCAAGGGGCTGATGCATGGCTCTGCGGAGCGGATTCTGTGGTTAAACCTGTGAGTATCTTGTTCTTTTTCCGGGGGTGAGATGGGGATACTCAGACACAATATATTGTGTTCAGCGGGTTGCGAGAAAGTTTGCCCTGATCTCTAGAACTATTTTCTATAAAATTGAGATATTAATCTTAAATACTTGTTTTATATACATATATACTCCTTCATGAGTTTGGCACAAACTCTTGACACCAGCTCTGGGGAGGCCTAATCTACGTCGCCAGTGGCACAACATCTTGTGTCACGAGTTTTCGCGGAAAAAGCTGAAACGGGCGGCTTAGGGGCCAGTCCATAGGGATAGTTTTCGCGCGAAAAACTGCGGATCTGAGTGCAAGGGGGAGGTCTACGCACAAATCATGAAGTCGGCGCTAGAGCTCAATACCACGAAGGTTGCGGACCTTCCGCTACAGGAGGCCTCGCTCAGCATCTGGGATACGAAGTACCGGCTGCAGACTAAAACTGGCGACCCGGTGGACAAGGACATTCAGGGGACGTACGAACGGGTGGCTTGTGCGTTGGCGAATGTTGAGGACGAAGCCCGGCGCGACTACTGGTATGAGCGATTCGTTTGGGCATTGCAACGGGGCGCAATTCCTGCGGGACGCATCATTTCCAACGCCGGCGCGGAAGCCCACAAGCCGGCCACCTCGACGATTAATTGCACCGTATCCGGGACCATCGAAGATTCCATGCATCAAATTCTGGACAAGGTCCATGAAGCCGGGCTGACACTCAAAGCAGGTTGCGGGATCGGTTACGAGTTCTCAACTCTGAGGCCACGAGGAGCCTACGTATCGGGCGCCGGTGCGCATACGTCTGGCCCTCTCTCCTTCATGGATATCTACGACAAGATGTGTTTCACGGTTTCTTCCGCCGGTGGCCGTCGGGGAGCCCAGATGGGCACATTCGACGTGGGTCATCCGGATGCGATGGAGTTCATTCGCTCCAAACGAGAAGACGGTCGTCTCAGACAGTTCAATCTTTCCCTCTTGATCACAGATGAGTTCATGCAGGCCGTTAAGAAAGACAGGTCTTGGTCGCTGGCCTTCCCACTTACTGCAAAGGAGGCTGAAGAGGACGGAATCGATCTGGATGACGGGACCCAGGTGGTTTGGCGAGAGTGGCCAGTACATGACCGGTACGTTCGGAACGACGACGGCTTGGTTGCTTGCCGAATCTATAAAACGCTTCCAGCGCGGCGTATGTGGGACGTCATCATGTCCTCCACCTACGATTTTGCAGAGCCAGGTTTCGTGCTGATCGACAGGGTCAACGAGTTCAACAACAACTGGTGGTGCGAGAACATAAGGGCAACCAATCCTTGCGGCGAGCAACCGCTACCGGGCTATGGGGCGTGTTTGTTGGGCTCGGTCAATCTGACTAAGTTCGTCGTGGATCCGTTCACGGAAGAGGCGCGCTTCGACTGGGAAGAGTACCGGGAGGTTGTCCGGGTTTTTACTCGAATGCTGGATAACGTCGTCGAGATCAATGGACTGCCGTTAGGCGCTCAACGCGAGGAGATTTTACGAAAACGCCGGCACGGTATGGGATTTCTGGGCCTTGGGTCGACACTGACATTGCTGGGAATCCGTTACGGCTCGCCGGAGTCGGTTGGGTTTACAGAAGACGTTTCACGGGAGCTGGCCTTGGCAGGATGGGAGATGGGATTGGAGCTGGCTAGAGAAAAAGGTCCTGCGCCCATTCTCTTTGAAGAGTTTGAGGTCACGGAAGACATGCTTCGTAAGCGACCAGCTATGAAGGCAGATGGCTGGAATGTGGGTGATGCCATTCCAGGGCGGATATTGCACGCGCGTTACAGCCGCTATATGAACAAGATAGCCGAGGTGGCTCCCGAGCTCGTTGAGAAAATTGAACAGGAGGGTGCTCGATTTACGCATCACAGCTCTATCGCGCCTACGGGTACCATTTCCCTCTCGCTGGCGAACAACGCCAGCAATGGCATAGAACCCTCTTTTGCCCATCACTACTTCCGAAACGTGATTACGGAGGGCAAGAAGACGAAGGAAAAAATCGACGTCTTCTCGTTCGAGCTCTTGGCGTATCGGGAGCTGGTCAACGCTAACGCCAACCCGGATTCGGAAGATCCGGCAGAAGCGATGCCCGACTATTTCGTTAGTTCTGAGGACATTAAGCCTACGGAGCATGTGGACATACAAGCAGCGGCTCAGATCTGGGTGGACTCTTCAATCTCGAAGACGGCGAATGTACCAACGGACTATCCCTATGGGGATTTTAAGGATATCTACCTTTACTCCTATGAGAAGGGACTGAAGGGATGTACCACATTCCGTTTCAACCCAGAGGCTTTCCAGGGCGTTCTGGTGAAGGAAAAGGATCTGAAGAACACAACCTATCGGTTCACGCTGGAGGATGGGAGCGTCGTGAAGGCGAAAGGGGACGATGAGATCACGTATGACGGTGAGGCACATACTGCAGCGAATCTTTTTGATGCACTAAAAGAAGGTTATTACGGGAAACTTTGAGTTCATGGAAGATGGCAAACACAGGTCTTACAAAGACGCCCACAAGGGCAAGCTAGTCTTCTGGCGAACCGAGTCCAGTAGCTCCCGATGGCTGAAGCTCGTTCGAAACGCTGCTCGGCGGTTGAGGTCGCCGGCGCTCCGGGCGGCCAAACAACAGGACGATTAGCCATGGCACGCATCAAGGTGGAAAGCAGGATAGTGGACTACAGCGTCAGCCAGGATGGGCCGACAGAAGAACAGGTGCCCACCCCGAAACCGGGGGAGAAGTTGGAAGAAGCCAAAGTTATCCGGATGCACGAAAAGCTCGAGCGTCCGGAAATGCTTATCGGCTCAACGTACAAAGTTAAGACTCCCGTCTCGGACCATGCGATGTACGTGACGATCAACGATATCGTTCTCAATGAAGGAACGAAACACGAGAAACGTCGACCGTTCGAGATATTCATCAACTCGAAAAATCTGGATCACTATCAATGGATAGTAGCGCTGACCCGAATTATGTCTGCCGTGTTTCGCAAAGGCGGAGATTGCACTTTTCTGGTTGACGAGCTCAAGGCCGTATTCGACCCAAGAGGCGGCTATTGGCAACCAGGCGGAAAGTTTATGCCGTCCATCATCGCGGAGCTTGGCCACATCGTGGAGCGCCATCTCATAGAGATCGGTCTTCTAAAGCCGCTGGAGCCCACCGAGGAGCAAAAGCAGTTGATTGAGGGGAAGCGTGCCGATTTTGATCAGCGGGGCGGTCAGAAGGATGCTTTTGCAAGCAATAGGTTTCCGGAGGGAGCGCAACTTTGTGGCAAGTGCAATACAGCGGCAAGCGTGATGTTGGACGGTTGCCTGACTTGTTTGAACTGTGGGTACTCCAAATGCGGTTAATGTCGGCACATTGAGTGCGTCGGCATTTCGGTTCTAGGGTTTTGCTGGTCCGCCGTTGGTCCGCCCTCTAAATCTTTGATGATTGGGGGCGGGCCTTTTTTAAGGTGAACCGGTTGTAGGACAAACCGGGCGGAAAACGTAGAATGATCCGGTTACTTCTACGAGATCCAGCGACTCTGTGATATTGAATATCCCCGATTTCTCGACCCTACGGGTGCTCGTTGCGGGTGACGCAATGCTGGACGAGTATTGGTTCGGAGACACGCGGCGAATATCACCCGAGGCACCGGTGCCGGTCGTCAGGACCCGCGATACAGAATGCAGGCCCGGTGGCGCGGCTAACGTTGCTTGCAATATAGTGGCGCTCGGTGCCCAGGCGCATCTCGCGGCCATCGTAGGTGCGGATGATCGCGGGCAGAGACTTTCGGAACTTCTGGCCGCCGACCATGTCGAGTGCCATTTTTTGGAGTCGGGCGATACTCCGACGATCCATAAACTCCGCGTCTTATCTCGCAATCAACAGCTTATACGATTGGATTCGGAGGGGAGTTTCGTCGGTTATGGTGAGGCGTTTAGCAAGCACTTCTTGGGGTTGCTGGAAGATATCGATGTCATCGTGCTTTCCGATTACGGTAAAGGATCGCTTAGCCGGGTCGAGGAACTGATTTCAGCCTCGCGCGAAGCGGGGATCCCTGTTCTGGTCGATCCCAAGGGCGTGGAGTTTGCCCGCTACGCTGGCGCGACGGTCTTAACGCCGAACCAAGCTGAATTTGCCGCTGTGGTTGGGGCCTGGAGTTCGGAAGACGAGTTCCTTTCTCGTGGTGAGGCGTTGCGAACGCAGTTAGGTCTCGAAGCGTTGCTCGTCACGCGGGGCGAACGCGGATTGACCCTGTTTCCACGGAGTGAGCAAGCGCTGTCCCTCCCTGCAGAGGCGCGAGAAGTCTTCGATGTGAGCGGTGCTGGGGATACCGTTATCGGTTTGATGGCCGCGGGGGTCGGTTGTGGGCTTGAGCTGGAGGATGCGGCGGCGCTTGCGAACCTGGGCGCTGGGCTCGTGGTACGCAAGATCGGAGTGGCGAGCGTAAGCACGTCTGAGCTCCGCATCTCGCTTCATCGCAAAGGAGCCGGTGGCCGTGGTCTCGTGAGCGCACACGAATTGGAGGAGCTGATCAATGAATCGCGATCCCGTGGTGAACGCATCGTCATGACGAACGGATGTTTCGACATTCTCCATTCGGGCCACGTGAGTTATTTGGAAGAGGCGAAGACGCTCGGTGACCGTCTCATAGTGGCGGTGAACGACAACGATTCGGTGTCGCGATTGAAAGGTGATTCCCGGCCCATTAACCCTCTGGCAGACAGGATGGCTGTACTCTCCGGCCTAGCGGCTGTCGACTGGGTAGTGCCGTTCTCTGAGGATACGCCTGAGCACCTCATCTCCAAGTTGCTGCCGGATGTTTTGGTGAAAGGCGGAGACTACAAGAGTGATGAAATCGCCGGTGGGAAGGCTGTCATTCAAAACGGCGGGGAAGTCAGGGTGCTCAGCCACAAAGAGGGTCGATCGACGAGCGCGGTCATCGAAGCGATTCGGAACAGCTAAGCTTCGGTTCAACCCTCTTCAAGCCAGCTGTTTACCTCCTCGAAATCGGTGACGTTCAAGCTTCCCGCTGCGAGTTTAAGTCGCAGCACATTCAAAATGTAGTCGTATCGACTCCGCGCGTAGGTCGTTTCCGCCGCACTCAGAAGGTTCTGAGAGATAAGCACGTCGACCGTCGTTCGCGTGCCTACCTCGAATCCAGCTTCTGTGGCCCGCAAAGCAGTCTCTGAAGACTCGACCGCCTGGCGAAGCGCCATGACTCGGGAGATCTCGGAGATCACACTCAGATAGGCGTCTCGCGTCTCGCGTTCGGTAGCGCGGGCGACGGCTTCCAGCCCTTCTAGAGAGGCGCGGTGTTCGTAAACGGATTGTTGAATTCTGGATGAGTTGTAGCCGCCAGCGAAGAGCGGGATGCTGAAATTAAGTGAGAAAGAGTATCTTTGGGAGTCGCTTTGCGAGTCTGCCCGCAAGGGCGGGCAGGCGCTCGAATATTGAAGACACGGCGCGTTGTTGATTAGATTATTGATCCGCGTGGTAGCACTGCCCGACTCGCCGACGCTGCCAGAGAAACTCAGTCTCGGGAGTCGAACGCTGCGCTGAATGGAGATTTCGTCGAGCGCGATGTCTGATTCGATCCTGCTGGAGATCAATGGCAGGCTCTGATCCAGTGCCGTTTGTACCCATTCCTCCGCGTTGGCAGGGTCGGGCCGGAGCAGCGGAATCTCAACGGCGGGACCGGCGAGATCTAAGACGGACTCACCGATGATTTCACGTAGGAATTCCTGCGTGGTAGCGAGGTTTTGTTGCGCAAGAATCTCAGCTGCGATGGCTAGGTCGTAGCCTGCCTGGGCTTCCTGCACGTCGGTTATGGCGATGAGCCCGACTTCGAAACGCCGTTCCGCCTGCTCCAATTGCCGGCCGATAGCTTCCCGTGCTGACACCTCCGAGGCTAGCGTGTCCTCGGCCGCAAGAACCATGAAGTAGGTGGTTGCGACGCGGACGAGTAGATTCTGGCGCGCGATTTGATAGTTAATCTCGGTCTGTGTGAGGAACCTGTCCGCCTGTTTGAGCGAAAGAAATTGTCCCCAGTCGAATACGGTCTGACTTAAGCTCACGTTGAAGCTGGATCCTCTCTGATCCTGTTCCCGGCTGATGATGTCTGGGTCCGGCTGCCCGCTGGCGAAATTGATTGGACGGTTAGGGTCCTCCGAGTGCGAAGTGGACGAACCGGCTGAGAACCACAATGACGGTAGCAGGGCGCTCCTAGCCTGTGGTCTGGCTTCCAACCTTGCGAGGTAAATCGCCTCGGCCTGGCGAAGAACCGGATCGAACTGAACGGCGCGTTCATAGATTTCCATGAGATCTTCCGCCGCTACTGGCGAAGCAGCGCAGATGAACAATGAAACTACGATTAATATGCGATCTGTATAGCGACTCATAGTGGTTCTACCGTTGGGTTGTTAAGTGAGAGGCTAGTTTTAGTATCGGGGAACGGCGGGATCGATCTGCTGCGACCATGCATCAATTCCCCCTGAGAGATTGAAAACGTGGTTGAAGCCCGAGGCTAACAAGAACTCCGCGACGCGTCGGCTACGGCCACCGCTGTGACACATGACCACGACGGTGGCATCAGGGCTTAACTCCTGCAACCGGTTGGGGATCTCCATCATGGGTATGATTGTGGTGTCCGGGATGGAGGCTATCTCGATCTCCGCCGGTTCTCGGACATCCAGGAGCGTAATTTCTTCGCGTTTTTCTTTCGGCCAACGCTTGCAGAACTCGGTGGGGGTCAGTTCGAGGACATCGGGCATGAACGATCTAGAGCACGAAAGTCTCGGGCTGCGATGCGTTTAGTAAGGGGGAGACGACCGTTTCGAACAGGCTCTCCCGGGTCCAACTTCCATCGTCGTGCAGGGTAATTAGAAGCGCATCCATAACAGGAGCTCTACCGACAATGATAAATAGCCTACCCCCCGGGCGAAGCATTCGGATGAAATGATCATCGAATGCCGGTAAAGAACCGGTAACTGCTATCGCGTCGAATTGCGCCGCCGCAGTCATGTCGAATGCGTCTTCTGTCTTTAGCTCAACATTGCTAAAGTCCGCGCGATCTAGCTTTTTTTCGGCTTCCGCGGTGAACTCGGGAAAAATGTCGATGCTCAGGACCGTATCCGAGAGCTTGGCTAGGCAGGCGGTCAGAAAGCCGCTTCCGGTGCCTACTTCCAGTACGGCGTCTTCCGGTCGCAGGGCCAGGGACTGAAGGAGTCGCCCCTCCACCTTTGGAGCCATAATCCGTTGGTCGTGCGCAAGTGGAATCTCCATGTCCGCGAAGGCCAGATCGTGGTAGGGCGCCGGCACGAAGCGCTCCCGCTTAGTGCGGCCGATCACCCCCAGGATCCGATCGTCAAAGACGTCCCAAGTGCGTAGTTGCTGCCCAATCATGCGGGCTCGTGCCTCTTCGAGATTCATTGAGTATTTCGGTTGGAGGTGCGCTAGGCCTGCAAAAAGTAGCGGGTAAGGTTACGGAGTTTACCTAACCCAGACAAGGCAATGTCTCAGGAATTATGATGAATTTTGAGGACCGAGACTGGTATGTCCAGGGATCTTGAAACCAAGGAAGGACAAAGCTTCAACTCTTTTAAGGTTTTCGGAGACGCACCCTGCCTTGGCAGGGCCAGGCAGGGCCA
>Ga0315339_1000632_pt1 | contig 40975 bp, 40 predicted proteins | sample ASW17metaG_FD_204514 | JGI IMG/M metagenome (GOLD analysis project Ga0315339, IMG submission 204514) | Ammonia-oxidizing marine archaeal communities from Pacific Ocean, United States - ASW #17 | ecosystem: Environmental > Aquatic > Marine > Oceanic | place: USA: California | collected 2016-12-05 | reverse complement strand
TGGTGGAACATGGCGGGATAATACTTATCCTGGTTTAGTCTGTGACGTTCCTTCTCATCACTACACCTATAGCTTTAAACGTAATCCGAATTGGTCTAAGCATTATTCAACTGGAAATGAAATCCAAGGTTATTTTGAGAAAATAGCAAAAGAATATAATTTAATCTCAAAAATTAAATTTAATGAGGAAGCTATAAAAGCAAATTTTTATAATAAAAAATGGCATTTAGATTTTAAATCTGGGACTAACGATGAAGCTGATATCTTAATCGCTGCGACAGGAGTCTTACACCATCTCAAATATCCTTCTATTGAAGGCATCAATTCTTTTCAAGGCAAGATATTTCATAGCTCTAAATGGGATCATTCTGTAGATTTAAATAATACTAAGATAGGAATAATAGGTAATGGCTCAACAGGAGTACAAATTGTGAGCGCACTATCTGGTAAGTGTCAAAAAACCTATCATTTTCAAAGAACAGCTCAATGGATGATGCCATTAACAAATAAATCTTTTAGTGAACAAGAAAAAAAATCATTCCGAAACTCTGATGTCTTAAAGAAAGAGATGAGATTTAAAGAATATGAAGCAGGCGTTAAATTATATTCCGAAGCAATCTTAGATATGAACTCAGAAAGTTCAAAAAAGATGGAAAAAATATGCTTAGATAATTTAGAGCATAATGTTAAAGATCCTATCTTGAGAGCAAAGTTGATGCCAGATCATAGGGCTCTCTGTAAAAGACTAATTTGGTCATCTGAATATTATCCTGCTATCCAGGCACCTAACACTTCATTAATAACAGAAAGAATTGTAAAAGTTACTAAAAAAGGTATTTCAACAACTCGAAATTCTTACCCACTAGATTTAATTGTCTTTGCTACTGGGTTTAAAACTGATCAATTCATGAAGCCCATGGATATATATGGAAGAAATTCTGCGACATTATCAAAATATTGGAAGAATTCTCCCAAAGCATATCTTTCAATTTGTATGCCAGATTTTCCAAATTTTTTTATGCTCAATGGGCCGAATGGCCCTGTGGGAAATTTTTCTCTAATTGATATAGCAGAACATCAGATGAAATATATCTTTCAGTTAATAAAAGGAATAGCTGAAAATAAATATAAATTTATTGAACCAACCAAACAAGCAACTTCAGCTTATGAAAATAAAAGAGTAAGTGCAGCTAAAAAAACAGTATGGTATCTTGGTGGCTGCACAAGCTGGTATTTAAGTAAATCAGGCATTCCTGCAAGCTGGCCTTGGACTTACTCAAAATTTACAGAAACTATGAAAAAACCAAATTTAAAAGACTTTATTAAAATATAAATTTCTAGTCTCTTAAATTAAATTAGAATTTGACTTAGAGTATTCTCTAACTAGTATAGTTGCACAAACTACATATTCTTAAGGAAAAATAAATGGATAAAGTGTTAGTTACAGGAGGAACAGGCTTCATTGGTCTACATTGCATTCAACAGCTTTTAGATTCTGGTTACGAAGTTAGAACAACTATTAGAACGGAAAGTAGAAAAGAAGAAGTTATAGAGGCTATGCGCAAACATTCTTCTAATCCAGAGAGATTGGAAGTGGTTATTGCAGACCTTTTAAAAGATGATGGTTGGAATGAAGCCGTTAGTGGTTGCAGATATGTATTGCATCTAGCATCGCCATTGTTTTTAAAAGCTCCGGAAGATGAAAATATTGCCATCAAACCAGCCGTAGAAGGAACTCTCAGAGTTCTGAACGCCTGCAAAGAGAACAAAGTTAAGAAAGTTATTTTGACCTCATCAGTGGCTGCAATAGGATATGGTCACGCAAAAGATAGAAAATTTTTTGATGAGAACGACTGGTCTCAGACTGATGAAGACATTAGCCCCTATGCAAAAAGCAAAACACTCGCAGAAAAAACAGCCTGGAATTTTATAAAAGAACTGTCAAACGAAAATAGATTCGAACTAACCGTTATAAACCCAGTTGCTGTCACAGGTCCAAGCCTTAGTGATGACATTGGGTTCTCAAATGATTTCCTCTTAAAACTAGCTAATGGCTTAATGCCAGCTTGTCCACGCGTTCAGATGGGTTTTGTTGATGTTAGAGATGTTGCAAAAGCTCATATCTTTTCCATGACTTCCGAAAAGACAAATGGAGAAAGGATCATAACGAGTCAAAAGGAAATGTTTTTTGTTGAAGTAAGTCGAGTGCTGAATAATGCTGGCTTTAAAAAAGCTCCCAAAAGAGAAATGCCAGATTTCTTAGTTAGGTTTTTGGCTCTTTTTCTAAAAGAATTGAGTGGACTTTTGCCATCACTTGGAAGGGAAAGAAATACAAATAAGAGCAAAGCAAGAGCACTGTTTGATTGGGATTACATTCCAGCAGAAGAGTCAATCATAGAATCTACAGAACAACTGCGATCAATGGGTTTAATTTAATTACTTCAAAGGAAATAATATGCCAGAAATGACATTTCTAGGTTGGTTTCATACTGTTTTTGGGATGTTAGCAGTTTTGAGTGGCTTCTATGCTTTATATAAGTATAGAGTAATTTCATTAAAAGAAAGCTCTGGAAAAGTCTATGTTTTTGTTACTTTTGTAGTAGCAGCTTCTGCTTTAGGAATCTATAATCAGGGAGGTTTTGGAGTCGCACACATTCTTGCTGTTCTGACTTTGATTGCACTAGCGGGCGCTGTCATTATTGAGAAAACTAACCTTTTTGGTTCCTTGTCAAAATATTTTCAAGCACTAGGCTACACCAGCACACTTTTGTTTCATATGATTCCTGCCATAACTGATTTTCTAAGGCGTTTGCCAGTAGGCGACCCTTTTATTGATTCGTTTGAAGATCCTTTATTGATTAATTTTCATTTGGCATTTCTAGCCGCTTTTATTTTGGGTATTATTTTACAGATGATCTGGTTAAAAAAGTCCAATATTTAAAATTGAAACAATAGAAATTTAAGGTAAATATTAGAAATGGAAAAAAGAAATTTTAAGCCGTTTGGTAAAATAAGTTCTCTCACTCTAGGAGGTGGAGGTCTTGGACAAGTTTGGGGTGAAACCACAAGAGAAGAGGCTGTGGCTACCGTCAATCTTGCTTTGGAAAGTGGAATAACACATTTTGATGTTGCTCCAATGTATGGAAAGGGAGAAGCTGAAAGAGTCTTAGGAGAATCTCTAGATGGAAAGTCTTTAAAGGATATATATGTCACAACTAAATGCCAGTTGGGTACTTTGCCTAACGAACAAGTGTATGACCATCTAAATGAATCGCTAAATAAAAGTCTAGAGAATATGAAGTTAGAAAAAGTTAATCTTTTTTTGTTACATTCTCAATTAATTGAAGATGGATATGAACTCTTTAATTTTAATGAATTTAGAACAAAAAATTCAACGACAACTAATTCCTATTTTGATGCGGTTATTCCTGCGTTTGAAAAGTTGAAGCAAGAAGGAAAAATTGATCATTGGGGAATAGGGGGACTAGGTCAAAAAGAAGCAATAATTAAGTCCATAAATGCTGAAAAACCCCCTGAAGCTGTTCAGTGTGCTGTCAATATCTTAAATTCTGCTGGTGCCATAGGATATGTTTCAGCAAATTTTAATCCAAATGAAATTTTAAAAGAGTGTCAAAAGAATGATATTCCAATCCTTGCAATTAGAGCAGTGCAAGCAGGAGCTCTTACGTCTGCAATGGATAGACAACCTCATGAATCTGGGTTTGATCATAAAGATTTTGAAGATTATGAAAAGGCTTATACCTTTAGAGAGTTAGTAAAAGAATGGCAAGAATTGCCTGCCAAAATTGCTCATAGATATGCCTTAAGTATTGAAAAAGTGTCATCAGTTATTTTAGGTGTTAAGAACCGACAGGAACTTACAGAATGCATAGAAGCTGAGAAAGAAGGTGTTCTTACCTCAAAAGAGATAAAGACATTGGAAGATCTTTTTGATCTATGAAGTCTTTTCTGTTAAGTACTTTAATAATATCTAATTTTGTCACGGCAGGAGAAACCTTTAAAAATAACAATAATACGGCAAACGAGACATCATTCAGAGATTTTGTAAAGTGGACATTTACTGGAAAAAATCCTAAAAGAGTTCAAATAGAAACTTCTGAGGAATGGAAGAACCTGGATAAAAATTCAAGTAATTATGCCATTTGGATAGGTCATGCTACATACCTTGTTGATAATGGAGATCTTACAATCCTAACTGATCCAGTGTTTTCCAAGAGAGTATCGCCTTTTCTATGGCTTGGCCCAAGAAGGCTAATTTCACCTGCTATGTCAATAAAAGAACTACCTAAGATAGATGTCATTACACTAAGTCATAATCATTATGATCATTTAGACATTTCTAGTTTAAAGGAGATAAACAAGCTTAATCCTGACGCTTCTTTTTTAGTTCCTAAAGGTGATAAAAAGCTTTTAGTAAAGTCAGGAATAAAAAATGTTAAAGAATTCCTTTGGTGGGAAAATTTGAAAATAAGTGAAACAAAATTTACTTTCACTCCTGTTCAACATTGGTCTGCTAGAGGTTTAAGGGATCGTAATAAAAGCCTTTGGGGAGGGTGGTTTATAAATTCTTCAAGTAAAATTTTATACCATGCTGGCGATACAGGATATTCTGATGATTTTAAAGAAACTAAATTAAGGTTAGGTTCACCAGATTATGCTTTTATTCCAATAGGAGCTTATGACCCTCAATGGTTTATGAGTTATAGTCACGTTAACCCGTCTGAAGCAGTCCAAATTGCTAAAGACCTCGGGGCCACTAATTCCTTTGCGATGCATTGGGGTACATTTATTTTAACAGATGAAGATGTTCTTGAACCTTTCCTCTTACTTGAGCAAGAAATAAGAGCACTAAATTTACCCAAGAATTTTTTCAGAGCCCCTAAACCTGGAGAATTAATTTCTTTATTGGGAGGAGATTAAATAAGATCTAATATTTCTTAATATTACAGTAAACACTTTAAATATACAGGCTAAAAAGATTCTCAATTAGTTTCTAATTAGATAATTAGATGATTACTCTAAATAAAATGATCTTAATTTATCAATTTCTATCTGAGAAAGCTCTAGTCCATTCTCATAAAAAGCTTCTATACTTCCCCATTCATGATCGATTGCATCAAACGCAGCCTGAATATACCTTTCTTCAGCTCCCATGACTTTCCTTAGATTTTCTGTATTAGCCTGGAAGAAAGAATATAATTTAATTTTCATTAACTTTTCATCTATAGATTCTTTGGTGTAAGAATTAGTAGCAAGATAATCTTTGATAATGACATCTCTTGGAACACCTAAAATTGATAGTACTAAAGCAGCTGCAAAACCCGCCCTGTCCTTTCCAGCTGTGCAGTGAAAAACTATTGGTAAACCTTCATTTGCAATGAGAGTATCGATGAAAGCTTTGTAGACTGGAGAAAATTTAGTTACAAGATCTTTATTGAAGTCTACCAAAAAATTAGATAAATCCACTTCTCCAGAAAACATGTCTCTTTGTATTTCTTGGAAAGATTTATCTGAATCTAACAAGGAACTATCTTGGAAAGGATCAATTGAAAGCAAGTGGATTTCTGTGTTCTTGATTTTACGATCAGGTTCTTCTGATATTTCATTAGAAGATCTAAAATCTATAATAGCTTTCAATTTTAACCTTTCTAAATACTCTAGATCTTGGTCTGTTAAATCATGCAGCGCATCAGACCTATATATTGCTCCCCACCTTACTGAAAAATTATCATTAGTTTTATAACCTCCTAGGTCTCGAAAATTGTGTGCTCCTTCAATGGGTAATTTTCTATATAGCTCCCTCCTATCAGCATTCAGTTCACTTGGTACAACTCTATCAGAAGCCGATAGTTCATAAGGTTCTTGGGAACAAGAATATATAAGAAATATCAGTGGAATTAATAAAAAACTAATTCTTGTATTTCTATACCTCACAAAATTCATCATATTAAAAAACTTTCCTGATCATTTACTTTAATCTTATAGGGTAAGGTGCAGCTAATTCACCATTCTCATCTCTTATATTAAATTCTTTACTCACGTCTTCAACCCATTGAATTGATCCAGATCGAACTTTCAAGTCATCAGCTAGAGCTAATGCAACAACAGTTCTCCCAACCATTAAAGGTGTTTGTGCATTTTCAACTGGGTTTCCCATTTTTGCTGCATTGTCCAAAACAAACTCAGTAGATACAGCTCCAGGATATAAAGATATTGTATGTACTCCCTTATCTTTAAGTTCTATAGCCATATCAGAAGTTAATCGATCCAATCCTGCTTTCCCTGTTCCATAAGAGGAAGAAAAATGATAAGAACTTCCTCCTGGTGATGAAATGTTCATTATCAAACTATCATTATCTGCCTTAAATAATAAAGGTGCTGCATACCAGCTTGCCACATAATGTGCTCTCAAACCTATTCCCACTTGATCATCCCAAGCTTGTATAGGATGTTCCCAAAACCCTCCTGCCCATACTGGTTGATCAGGTATCTTAAATACATTATTTACCAGTAAATCTATTTTGCCTTGTTCGTCTGAAATTTTTTTAAACAGAGATTCAATCGCTGAATCATTGCTATGGTCTAAAACAACTCCTATTCCTTTTCCACCTGATTCCTCAATAGCCTGTGCACAACCTTCAACAGTAAGGTTGCCTTGTCCTGAAGATCTACCAGTTACATAAATAGTTGCACCTTCCTCTGCTAAAGCAATTGCAGTACCTCTCCCTATACCTCTTGTTGCTCCTGTTACCACGCAGATTTTTCCACTAAGTCTTTTATTCATAATTAAAAATTTGTGAGTTAATAAAAAGATTATCAATCAATCTTATATAGATGAATATTCTATATTAAATAGAATTATCTAAAAGAATAATACTAACATTAACGACACTGGAACTACTACAGTCCATAATAAGGTCGCCTGTAGAATAGATCGATTATCTAACATACCTAATGAAGTTTTATCTAATTGAGTTCCTATACAAAATAACCCAATTAATAATAGATAACTAGAAGATTGGCTAATAAAACCAGTCAAGCTAAGTGGAAAAATAATAAAATAATTTAGACTAATAGCTATTAAAAAAAATATTATGAAAATTGGAAAACCTGTGATTTTGGATTCTCCATTGAAGTAATAGCTTGCAAAAATTACTAAAGGCACTAACCATAAAGTTTTCGCTATTTTTAGTATTGCTGCTAACTCAATTGCTTCTCTTCCATATTGAGATGCTGCTCCTAAAACTGAACTAGTATCATGAATAGCTAGAACAGCCCAAAGCCCAAATTGGCTTTGAGTTAATTCCATTAAATGTCCCATAAAAGGGAAGATAAGTATTGCTAAGAGATTTAATATAAATACTAACCCTATGGCAATAGATACTTCTTTTGAGCTTGCTTTAATAACTGAAGATATTGTTGCTATTGCTGTTGCTCCGCAAATAGCTGAACCCGCTGCTATCATAAAACTTTGTTTAAGAGGTACTTTTACTACTTTTCCTAAAGTAAGAGCTAGAAATAAAACCCCTACCACGAATAATGAAATGACTATTAAATAATCGAGCCCATAAGTTACTACCGAAGTAAAATCTAAACTAGCTCCAAGCAAAACAATAGAAAGCTGTATAAGCTTTGATCCTAAACGCTTAGTAATAAATGTATCTGGAATCTTAAAAAGAAAAACATAAGTTATACCTCCTAAAATACTAATCGCAGCATTCTCAAAAATTAAACCTGGAAGGAGAAACACAATCATAGTGAAAATTGTTGAAGAATTTCTCATCGTATAAAGTGGTGGGCCCACGAGGACTTGAACCTCGGACCTGCCGATTATGAGTCGGACGCTCTAACCAACTGAGCTATGGGCCCTTTCTGTAAAACATAATTAACAAACCTAATCACCTAAAAAACCTTTAAGATGAGAAGATCTAGTGGGATGTCTCAATTTCCTTAGAGCCTTAGCTTCAATCTGACGAATTCTTTCTCTAGTTACATCAAACTGTTTACCTACCTCCTCTAAAGTATGATCAGTGTTCATACCAATACCAAATCTCATCCTTAAGACTTTAGACTCTCTAGCAGTTAAGCTTTCTAAGATTCCTTCAGTAGCATCTGTTAGATTCTCATTTGTAGCTGAACTATCTGGCGATTCAATAGAAGTATCTTCAATAAAATCACCTAAAGTTGTATCATCTTCGTCTCCAATAGGGGTTTCTGTTGAAATAGGTTCCTTTGCTATTTTTAAAACACGCCTTACTTTATCTTCTGATAATTCCATTCGCACTCCTAGCTCCTCTGGAGTCGGCTCTCTTCCCATTTCCTGAACCATAGCTCTTGATATTCTATTGAGCTTATTAATAGTCTCAATCATGTGCACTGGTATTCTGATAGTTCTGGCTTGATCAGCTATAGAACGAGTAATGGCTTGTCTTATCCACCACGTTGCATAGGTAGAAAATTTATAACCTCTTCGATATTCAAATTTATCAACAGCCTTCATTAAGCCAATATTTCCTTCTTGTATTAAATCAAGAAACTGTAAACCTCTGTTAGTATATTTTTTAGCAATGGATATCACCAATCTTAAATTAGCCTCAACCATATCTTTCTTAGCCCTTCTAGTCTTAGCTTCTCCTATTGACATACGTCTATTTATATTCTTAATATCAGCTACGCTTAGTCCTACTAACCCTTCTAATCTATGCAATTGCCTCTGGGATCTTTCTATTTCTTCTCTATATTCTTTGGCAATTTTTGCCCATGGCTTTCTTTTATTTAACATCTTCTTTGTCCATGCTAAATCTGCTTCACTACCGTAGTACTCTTCTACAAATAATTTCCTATTCATCCTAGCTTTACGAGTGAATATATGTAGAAGTTTTTTTTCATTCTTCCTAATAATTCTTAATGATTCTCTAGCTGGGTTTGCAATCCTTTCAATTAAATTTGGAGCCAGCTTTAAATATTTAAAGATTTCAGACAACTTATCTATTTCAGATAAAGATACTTTAGATTTCCTATTATTAGTTAGAGATTTTTCAGTTTTATTAAATTGTTTTCTTAAAGCCCTAAAACGCTTAGCAACTTCATCAAGATCTATACCAGTATTTTCTTCTTCATCGTCATCTGAATTTGCTGCTTTTTCTTCTTGAATTTTTTTCTGTTCTTGGGCTGAAGGTATAGCAGAATCATCTTCATCCATAAAACCAACAATTACATCTGTGATCCTTTTTTCTTCTTTAATAAATAAATCGTAATCATCTATTACACCTTCAACTAATCCAGGATAAAAACAGCAAGCTTGCAAGAGTTCCCTTGCACCTTCTTCTATTCTTTTTGCTATAGCTATTTCACCTTCTCTCGTCAATAAATCTACAGTGCCCATTTCTCTCATATATAAACGCACAGGGTCAGTAGTTCTACCTACTTCAGAATCAACCGAAGTCAAAGTAGTTCTTGTATCAACTATAGTTTCTGGTGCACTTTCATCAGAAGGATTATCTTCATTTATTCTTATCCCAAGTGACTCTAATAAACGTATAGCTTCCTCAACTTGATCGGGATCAGAGACATCTTCTGGAAGCATTTCATTGATATCCTCGTAGGATAAATAACCTTGCTCTTTTCCCTTTTCAACTAGTTCTGACAATCCTGAATTCTCAATCTCTTCTTCATGATTAGATGTTTCTTCAGAATCTAAAGAGGATGACGGTTCTTCACTTGTTGAATTTATTTTTCTTTTAGATTGCTTTGTCATAATAAAAAAAATTTTTTAGGCTCGGCATTATATAGGTTTAATCTTATTATGCCCATTCATATCAGCCCTCTTTTACTTAGCATCATTTCAACTTAAAGACTTAAGCAGGGACTTATCTTCATCACTTAGTTCATCCAGATTTGATATTAAATGCTGTTGAAGTTCAAATATTTCGTCTTCGGTAAGGCTTCGATCTTGGATAATCTTTTTTAATCTTAAGATTCTAAGTCCTGAATCTTCATTCTCAATTTTTATTAAACAATCTTGAAAATATCTTGATATATTGGTTTCTTTAATTGGTAAACTATTTGCTAAAAGATTTCCAATAAACTCTGTTTCATCTTTGTCTAATATTGACATAATTTCAGCTATCGTTGCATCAGGAATATTTTTGAAGTGATTTGCAATCTTCAGTAACAAAAGCAAGTCTGGTTGGGTATTACCTTCAAAACGATCGAAGTCACCTACTTCACTAGAAAGATTAGGATATTGAATTAGAGTCTTTAAAGCTTTAGAAGAAAAAGAAGAAAGTTCAAACACATTGTCATTTTTTACTTGATCCCTTGATTGTTTAAAAGTTATTGGCTTAAAGTTTTGTTTAGAAGATAAACTGAGTTCATGTATATTTTTTTTATCCAATCCAGTAGATTTTGAAATTTCGATTTCTAATAAATCTTTGAGGACGCAATCAGGCATTGAATGCAAAAGAGTCATTGCCTTTGATGCTAAAGATGCTTTCTTTTCTAATGAATCTAAAGATCCCACAACTTCTTTTAAACGCTTAATAAAAAAATCAGATAATACTAAAGATTCTTTCATTCTTCTCATAAAAATATCTTTATCCTCAACCTCTAGCAAACTTGCAGGATCTTCGCCTTCAGGTAAAAAAAGAAACCTCAGTTCAGCTTCGTCTTTAGCTACGGGTAAAGAATTTTTTAATGCATTCCATGCGGCGCCCCTTCCTGCTTTATCTCCATCGAAACAGAAGATAATCTTATCTGTCAACTGAAGTAATTTCTGAGTATGAAATCTATTAGAAGCAATACCCAAAGTAGCAACTGCATTATTAATGCCTCTTTGAAACATTGATACCACATCTAAATAACCTTCTACAACAAAAATCTCTGTCATATCCTTTCTATTACTACTACTTTCATACAAACCATAAACCTGGCTACTCTTCTTAAATACGAGAGTATCTGATGTATTCAAGTACTTAGGTTGATCCTCCGGTTTCATGACCCTCCCACCGAAGCCTACTGTATTTCCTGTCGTATCTCTTATTGGAAACATGATTCGATCTCTAAATACATCAAATAACTTTAAATCTTTATTTTCTTTCGATAAGCCCGCTTGAATAATTGACTCTTTTTTATACCCTTTATTAACAAGAAATTCTGATAATGCACCCCAAGAATTTAATGCATAGCCTATTTTAAATTGCTTGCATGTAGTTGGAGATAATTTTCTTTCATTCTTTAAATAGAGCCTGGCTGTTTCTGCAGAGTCATGATTTAAAAGATTTGTTTCAAAAAAATTACTTGCTTTTCCTAAAATTTCTAATAGCAATCTCCTTTCATCAGAATTATTTTTAAGATCACTATAAGGAACCTCTACCCCTATTTTAGATGCTAATACTTCTACACTTTCTACAAATGTCATCCTTAAATGATCTTGAATAAATCCAATAGCATTACCTGCCTTCTTACATGTAAAACAATAAAAAAACTGCTTCTGAGGACTCACACTAAAAGAAGGAGTCTTAACATCATGATGAAATGGGCATAATCCCCAATGATCCTTACCTTTTTTTTTCAAAGGAACATAAGAATCTATCAAAGTGACTATATCAGTTTGTACTATCAAATCTCTTATAAAATCTTGGGGTATTAAACTAGCCATTTAACCTTTTATTTTTAAACCAGTCTTCTAAAATTATTTGAGCGGAAACACTATGCTTATTTTGAGAAAAAAGAAAACTCCTATCAGAATTTATTAATCTATCTATAGCTTCTTTTGTTGATAATCTTTCGTCTATTAGCTCTACAGATTTGTTATATCTCTTCTCTATTTTACGTCCAAATGCTTTACTTCTTTTTTTTATTTCACTATCAGTACCATCCATATTTAAAGGGTCTCCTAAGATAAAAAAAACAGGTTGCCACTCTTTTATTATTCTGTCTAATTCAGACCAAGATGGTTGACCATTTGAAGCCCGAATACAAAAACATGTATTAGATGTTTGAGTAACTCTCTGGCCAATGGCTATACCTATATTTTTTAACCCAAAATCAAAAGCCATAATGAAACCTTGTTCCTCAGTCATAATTTATTTTTTTTTCTATGTAATCAACTAAAATTTTAGCAACATCGATATTACATAAGTTCTTATATTCCTGAATACACGTTGGGCTTGTCACATTAATTTCTGTTAAATAATCTCCTATTATGTCAATTCCTACAAATACAAGACCTAGTTCTTTCAACTTAGGTGCTACCTCACTACAAATCCATCTATCCCTATCTGAAAGTGATTTAGCAACTGCCTTACCTCCTGCCGCTAAATTTCCTCTCAATTCGCCCTTTGCAGGAATTCTAGCTATTGCTGCATCCATAGGATCACCATTTACAAGTAAGATTCGTTTATCACCTTCTAATATGGACGGTATATATGTTTGAGCTATTATCTTCCTTCTAGAAAATTGAGTTAACTCTTCTAAAATTACAGAAATATTTGGGTCATTTTCTTGCAATCTATAAATTGAAGAGCCCCCCATACCATCAAGAGGTTTAACAACTATATCTCCGTGCTCTGAAATAAATTTTTTTAAAGATAAAATATTACTTGTAACAAGAAAAGGAGTGCAGCATTGCGGAAATAAAGTAGCGAACACTTTTTCATTACAATTTCTTAAACTACTAGGTTTATTTACAATCAACACGCCTTCTTTTTCAGCTGCATCTAAAATATAGGTATTATAAATATAATCTATGTCAAAAGGAGGGTCTTGTCTCATCAAAAGTACATCAAAATTCTTTAATTTTTGCTCTTCCATTTCAGAAAGAAAGAAAGGTTTTTTTTCATTTAAATTAACTGTTAATTTATTAGAAAATGCACTAGTTTTGTTAGGGCTAATAATTAATGACTTATGATCGATAAAGTGAACTTCATGCCCTCTTGATTGCAACTCTAGTATCATCATTAAAGTGCTATCTTTTTTTAAATTTATAGACTCTAATGGGTCCATAACTATTCCTGCTTTCATAACTCTTTACTCTTAATTAATATTTAAAATTCACCAGATAGAGCTCTTATAGAACTTACAGAAGCGATAGCTGCAGTCTCTGCCCTTAATATTCTTTGGCCAAGACTCAAAGAACTAAAACCATTTTTAACCAACTCTTCAACCTCATTGATAGATAGATCTCCTTCAGGACCTATTAGTATATCTATTTCTTCTTTTAAACTAACTTCTGACAACTTATTACTAGCACTAAGAGTAAATACTATTTTTTGACTGGATGTAAGACTCTTGATCCACTCATTAATTCTCATTACATTAGTAATCCGAGGAAGCCAATTATTTCCACATTGTTCACATGCACCCTGAGCTATCATATGCCATCTTTTTTTCTTATTAAGAATTGTCTTTTGATCTATTTTATAAATACTTCTCTCTGCTAGAATTGGTACTATTTTATCTACACCTAGTTCCGTACATTTTTGAATAGCATAATCAAAATTTGAAGGTTTAATTAAAGAAAGCGCTAAATTAATCTTTTTTTTTGGTTTCGTCTGGCTAACCTTATTTGAAACTATTCTTACCATAACTAACTTAGCCAATGGATCTATTATTTCTGCTTCACATGAATTGCCAATACCATCAAAAACTTCTATCTTATTTTTTCTTTCTTTTCTCAGAACTTTAGATAAATGTTTTGAAGATTCTGGACTAAGTTGAACCTCAGAATCTATTTCTAAAGAATCTGCTATAAGTACTCTAGGAATATTCATAAAATAACTATAGTTCTTTTTTAATACTAAATGTTAATCTTAGTTCATTAATTATTAAAAATCGTTATAGTGAATAAAAAAAAATTTCCAGTTCCTATCTACTTAATTCGCCATGGTGAAGCTGAAAGCTCTTGGGATCAAGACTCCAACCCAGGATTAAGTAAAAAAGGTAAAAGACAATCTTTAGAACTTGCGACTTCTCTTAAAAATTATATTCTAGAAGAAAAATTTACAATAATCTCTAGCCCTCTTAGAAGGGCTTTAGAAACTGCCCAGCCCATGCTTAAATCTAACAATCTTACTTTTTCTATCAATAAAATATTTTCTGAAATACCTTCACCAGGTATTGAATTGAGTGATAGAAAAGAATGGTTAAGAAAAATATTTACAATAAACAAAAATGAATTATTGGAACCGCAATCAGATTGGCTAAAAAATATCCTTACAGAAATATCCAACATAAAGAAGCCTACCTTAATATTTAGTCACTTCATGGTCATAAATGTCATAGTTGGAGAAATTCTTAAAAGTAATAAATTAGTTATCTTTAACCCAGATAATTGTTCTGTTACTAAAATAACTAGTAAAAATAAGGGATTAAGAATTATTGAGAGGGGAAGAGAATTTACTACCACTATAAACTAAAAAAATAAACAATTTCTTTGAAATTATTTTTCTTGAAAGAAAGTTATCACTAGGTATGATTACTGTTCAGATTTATTTTTTAAGAAAACATATTCAATTCTACAAATGCCAATAACACCAAAAAAGAAAATATTTAATGGTGAAGGAAAAGAGCTAAGTAAGAAAGTTGAGATGAGCTTAAAGAAATATTTTAAAGAACTTGACGGGGAAACACCTTGTGGAGTTTATCAAATGGTTTTAAATGAAATTGAAGAGCCATTGCTCAAGGTGATTATGGATAAATGTAATGGCAACCAGAGTCATGCAAGTGAAATCTTAGGTATTAATAGAGGGACTCTTAGAACAAAACTCAAAGAGTATAATTTACTCTAATTAAGGTTATTCTTAGTTGATGACTGAAGCTCTATCAACTCCTATAAGAAGAGCTCTTATAAGCGTTTCAGATAAAACCAGTATAGTTAAACTTTGTTCTAATTTAGTAAATGAATGGGGGATAGAAATAATCTCTACTGGAGGTACTCTAAAAGTACTCAAGGATGCCAATATTCCAGCTATTGCAATTAGTGCTTTTACTGGTTTTCCTGAGATGATGGATGGAAGAGTCAAGACACTCCACCCTAAAGTTCATGGTGGAATCCTTGCAAGAAGAGAAATTGATCAAAAAATTATGCTTGAAAATGGCATCAAAGGCATAGATCTTGTTATTGTTAACCTTTATCCATTCATTGAAACAATTTCAAAACCAGATACTACTTTAGAAAACGCTATAGAGAAAATAGACATAGGAGGACCTAGTATGGTCAGGTCAGCAGCCAAGAACAATAAATATGTTGGCGTTGTGGTAGACCCAGAAGATTATGATATGGTCATAGAGGAAATGAAACTTACTAAAGGATCTCTATCTCAGGAAACTAAGATGAAGCTAGCTACAAAGGCATTTACCCATACAGCTAATTATGATTCTGCAATTTCTGGTTACTTATCTTCAAATTTTGAACAAGAATTTCCTGATCGATTATTTACAAAATTTAAAAGAAAAGAAGTATTGCGTTATGGTGAAAACCCTCACCAAAAAGCGGCTTTCTATTCAGATGATACAAATCTAAAAAGTAATGGGGTAGCAAATGCTATTCAGCTGCAGGGTAAAATGCTTTCTTACAATAACATTGCAGATACAGATGCTGCCTTTGAGTGTGTGAGAACTTTTGAAGAGCCTACTTGTGTAATAGTAAAACATGCAAATCCTTGCGGAATAGCTTTAGATAAGTCAATTTCCTTAGCTTATGAAAAAGCTTATTTAGCAGATTCAACTTCTGCATTTGGTGGCATCATCGCCTTTAATCGGAAATTAGATGAAGAAACAGCAACTAAAATAATCAATAATCAATTTGTAGAAGTAATTATTGCGCCCGGAGTGTCCTCAGATGCTCTTGCTGTAACTAAAACTAAAAAAAATATAAGAGTGTTGGATGCACAAACACTATTGACTCCAATACCTGGATTTAAATACTTAAGTGTTACTGATGGACTACTTATACAAGAAATGGATAATGCGATTATTACTAAAGATAACCTAACTGTAGTATCAAAAAGAGATCCAACTGATAGTGAAATGGAAGACTGTTTATTTGCTTGGAAAGTTTGTAAATTTGTTAAATCTAACGCTATTGTATACACAAAAAATAATCAGACCATAGGCATAGGAGCAGGCCAAATGAGTAGGATAGATAGTGCCCAAATAGCTGCTTTAAAAGCTAAAGAAAGAGGTTTTAAAACCAAAGGCTGCTCTATGGCTTCTGATGCTTTTTTCCCATTTAGAGATGGTATTGATGCAGCTGCAACTATTGGTATTGGATCTGTTATACAGCCAGGAGGCTCTATGCGGGATGATGAAGTAATACAAGCTGCTGATGAGGCTAATATGGCGATGCTATTTACAGGAATAAGGCATTTCCGTCATTAATCATGAAAGTTCTCATAGTCGGAAGTGGCGGAAGAGAACATGCACTTGCTTGGAAAGCTTCTCTATGTCAATCAGTGTCTAAAGTTTTCATAGCTCCTGGAAATGGAGGAACAGACTTAGAACCTTTAATAACTAATGTTCCTATTGAAGCAAATAACATCGATAAACTCGCAAAATTTGCGGTTCACAATAATATTAGTCTTACTATTGTTGGGCCCGAAGATCCCTTAGTAGCAGGAATAACCGACAAATTTAATTCACTGAAATTAAATTGTTTTGGCCCTTCGAAAAAAGCCTCTCAACTTGAAGGGTCTAAAGAATTTATGAAAGATTTTTTATCCCGACATAATATCCCAACGGCAAACTACAAAAGCTTCACTAATTCTAATGAAGCTACCATGCACATAAAAAGCTTGAAATGTCCTATTGTCATAAAAGCAGATGGTCTTGCCGCTGGTAAGGGAGTAACCGTTGCCCTTAATGAAAGGGAAGCTATAAATGCTGTAGAAGAATGTCTCAATAATAATGTATTTGGTTCAGCGGGATCAAAATTAATTATTGAAGAATTTCTTAAAGGAGAAGAAGCGAGTTTTATTGTGTTGACTGATGGAGAGATCATTCTTCCGTTCGCTTCTTCGCAAGATCATAAGGCAAGAGATAACAAAGATAGAGGACCAAATACAGGTGGAATGGGAGCTTACTCCCCCGCTCCAGTAGTGACAAAAGAGATTCATGAAAAGATTATGAATGAAGTAATCATCCCTACAGTTAGAGGAATGAAAAATGAAGGAATGGAATATTGTGGATTTCTATATGCTGGCGTAATGATTGATTCAAAAAAGAACCTCAAAGTTCTAGAGTTTAATTGCAGACTTGGAGATCCAGAGACTCAACCAATAATGATGAGGTTAAATACAGATATTGCAAGACTTTGTTTTGATGCGGTTACTGGTAGACTTAAAGGTCAGGATTTAGATTGGAAAAAAGAAGTTGCTCTTGGGGTTGTAATGGCATCAGGAGGCTATCCAAATGAATATGAAAAAAATAATGAAATCATTAACCTACCTTCTGAAGAAAACAATTTGAAGGTATTTCATGCAGGTACTTACTTAAAAGAAGGAAGTATATTAACTGCGGGTGGCAGAGTATTATGCGTCACTGCTCTCGGCTCTAATACTATTAAAGCCCAAAAAAAAGCATATAGATCAGTTAGTAAGATAAAATGGAAAGGTTGTTTTAATAGATCAGATATAGGATATAGAGCTATTAAAAGAGAAAAAAATGGATAAATTTGTAGATATATTAATAAAAGAAGTAGATAAAGGGCTTAAGTATTCTACACAGAATTTTCAATCTAATAAAAGAACATATCCTGCTGAAGATATAAAAAATAAAGAACTAACAGAATTAGAAAAAAATCATTCAGCGGGTCTGATGAGAGTTAATCATTCTGGAGAAGTGTGTGCTCAAGCTCTTTATAGAGGGCAAGCACTAACAGCAGATTTATCAGATATTAAACATAAAATGAGTGAGGCCGCCTCTGAAGAACTTGATCATCTGGCTTGGTGCAATAAAAGGCTAGAAGAATTAAATCAAAAACCAAGTTTATTAAACCCACTTTGGTATGGTTTATCTTTCACACTAGGAGCTGTTGCAGGTTTAGCTGGAGATAAATGGAGTTTAGGTTTTGTTGAAGAAACAGAAGAACAAGTTGTAAAACATTTAGATGAACATATGGATAAAGTTTCTCCAAAAGATATTAAAACGAAAGCGATTTTGAAACAAATGCGTATAGATGAGAAAGCTCATAGCAAAGCTGCAAGTGATGCAGGAGCTGCAGAACTGCCAGTAATGGCAAAAAAAAGTATGTCAATTATTGCAAAAATAATGACATTAACTAGTTATCGACTATAAACTTAAATAAAAAAAATTTATTTCTGGGTTGATATATAGAGATAAGTAAGTATAGTGACGTTGCGATATCGCACCGGATTAATAAGAGGAACAATTATCAGATGAATTTATACGTAGGAAATCTTCCGTGGGGCTCCACTGAAGAAGAATTAGAGAATCACTTCTCACAACATGGAGCTGTCAACGCAGTTAGGATTATCACAGAAGGTCGTTCAGGTCGATCTAAAGGCTTTGGATTCGTTGAAATGGAAACCTCGGAAGCTGGTAATGCAGCTATAGAAGCTCTTGATGGTAAAGACTATCAAGGTCGTGATTTAAAAGTCAATGAAGCTAAACCTAGAGACTAACAAGTTTCTAGAATCAGCTTACTGAAAAAAATAATTAATTAATAAATAAGGAATAAACTATGAATTTATATGTAGGAAATCTTCCGTGGGGTGCCACCGAAGAAGAATTAGAGAATCACTTCTCACAATATGGAACTGTAAAATCAGTAAGAATTATAACTGAAGGCCCTGGTGGACGATCTAAAGGTTTTGGTTTTGTGGAAATGGATGGAGGCCAAGAGGCAATTGACGCTCTTGATGGAAAAGACTATCAAGGTCGTGACTTAAGAGTCAACGAAGCTAAGCCAAGAAACTAATATTACATATTAGTAAAACCCAAGTCATTTTTGATGAAGTTTTAAAATGCCGATTTATCGGCATTTTTCTTTGAAGTAAATAGTTTTAAAGCGTTACCTGGATCTTTCTCCTTCATGAAAGATTCTCCTATCAAATAGCCATATATATTATTTTTCTGAAGAAAATCAATATCTTCTTTAGATGTTATTCCACTTTCTGAAATTAAGTAAGTATCTTTTGGTAGTAATTTATTTAAATTTATACTGGTTTCTAAATTTACTTCAAAAGTCTTCAGATCCCTATTATTCACTCCAATAAGAAAAGACTTTGTTTCAAGTGCACTTTCAAGCTCTGTTTGATTGTGAACTTCTATTAGAACATCTAGGCCAATTTCTTGAGCCAAATCATAATACTCTCTTAATTGAGACTTACTTAGAACTGCAGCAATCAATAATATGGCATCTGCCATAGCAGCTCTGCTTTCATAAATTTGAAATTCATCAATGATAAAATCTTTCCTCAAAATAGGTAAATCAATCATAGATCGAACCTTCTTTATATAACCTAACTCACCCAAAAAAAAGGTAGAATTAGTTAAAATGCTTAAGCAATCAGCCCCTCCTTGGAAATAGCTTTGAGCTATTTCTAATGGATCAAAATCTTTTCTTATAATACCTTTACTAGGTGAAGCTTTTTTTATCTCAGCTATTATGGTTATTTTTTTATTCTTTATTTTATTAACTAATGTAGAAATAAACGGAAAAGCCTTTGGTAAATCTAAAAGATCAGATTTTATATCTGACAAAGAAAGCTTTGATTTCTTAAATTCTACTTCTTTAACTGTTTCTTTTAGAATATTTTCTAAATATGATTTACTCACTCAGCTCCTTCTATTGCATTACTAAAATTTACTAATTCTTCTAGCTTAAATAGACCTTGGCCAGAAATAATAGCCTCTCTAGCAACCTCTACACCCTCTTTCAGAGAACTTGCTAAACCTACAAGATATATACCCGCACCTGCATTAATCATTATGATAGAACTAGCTATTATATTTTTTCCCGTCAAGCCCTCCTTTACTAGCATGAGACTTTCTTTAGGTGAATCTACTTTTAATGATTCTATAGAACCAAAGTTAAAATCATAGTCTTTAGGATCAATCTCATATTCAGATATTTTTTCATCCTTTAATTCAGCTACATAAGTTTTTTCAACAATACTAATCTCATCTAAACCATCTTTTGAATGAAGAACCATTGCTCTTCTAGTACCTAAAGATCTTAGCACCTCAGCTATAGGTAAAACTAAATCTCTCTTATAAACCCCAAGAATCTGATTCAATGCTCCAGCTGGATTAGTAAGCGGTCCTAAAACATTAAACATTGTTTTCATTCCGAGTTCCTCCCTGGCATTTGAAACATGCCTCATTGCGCTATGATGAGAAGGTGCAAACATAAATCCTATACCAATTTTATCTATACACTTAGTGATTGAAGCAGGTTTTAAAGCAATCTTTACGCCTGCTTGCTCTAAAAGATCTGCACTTCCACTTTTCCTTGTAACAGTCCTATTTCCATGTTTGGCTACTTTCACACCACAAGAAGCTGCCAATAAAGCCGAAGCTGTTGATACATTAAATATCCCAGAACTAACACCGCCAGTTCCGCAAGTATCTAATAATAATTCATTACTAACATCTACTTTCTTAGAAAGCTCTCTCATAACTTCAGCAGCAGCTGTCAATTCTACAATTGACTCCCCTTTTATATTGATAGCCATCATAAATGCACCTATTTGAGAATCAGTTAAATCTCCTGACAATAGCTGCATCATTATTAGTCGCATTTCTAAACTACTTAAATCCTTAAGATTAGATAACTTTTGAAGTACTAAATTTATATTCATTTTATTAAATATGTAGATAGTTCTCTAACAACTGCATCCCTGGTTCAGTAAGAAGAGACTCTGGATGGAACTGCACTCCTAAAAGAGGAAAATATTTATGAGAAATTGCCATTATAGATTGATCTTTAACTCTTGCATTAACTGTAAATTCTTTTGACAATGTTTTTTCATCGATAACTAAAGAGTGATATCTAGTTGCATGAAAATTCTTTTCAATTCCTTTAAAAATTCCAGTCGAATCGTGGATAATCTCAGAGATTTTTCCATGCATAAGCTCTTTTGCTCTTATTATTTTAGCTCCATAAGCAACACCTATACTTTGGTGTCCTAAACAAACCCCTAATATTGGAATCTTTCCTTTAAAAAAATTAACAGAATCTACAGAAATTCCAGCTTCTAAAGGAGTGCATGGTCCAGGTGAAATCACTAAATATTGAGGTAATTTTTTTTCTATCTCCTCTACTGAAATTTGATCATTCCTATAAACCTCTACTTTTTGACCTAATTCTTCAAAATATTGAACTAAGTTATATGTAAAAGAATCATAATTATCTATTATTAATAACATAGACTATCCTTTTAATTTCTGTAGCACCATTTCAGCAGCTTTAAAAATAGCCCTACCTTTATTCATGGTTTCTTTCCATTCCAAATTGGGTTTTGAATCAGCAACCCAGCCTCCCCCTGCTTGAATATATAATACTTCATCTTTAATTACTGCAGTTCTAATAGCAATAGCCATATCCATATTTCCCTGCCATGAAAAATAACCCACTGCGCCTCCATATACACATCTTTTGACTGGTTCTATTTCATCAATAATTTCCATAGCCCTTATTTTTGGAGCACCTGATAGAGTGCCTGCTGGAAAAGTAGCTTTAAAAACATCCATCGCATTTAATCCTTCCTTTATCTTACCTGTGACATTAGAAACCATATGCATAACATGGCTGTACCTTTCAACGCTAAACTTTTCCGTCACCTTCACAGTTCCAGATTGCGCTATCCTACCAACGTCATTCCTTCCTAAATCTATAAGCATTAGATGCTCTGCTATCTCTTTTGGATCATTAACCATTTCTTGTTCCATAGCTAGATCATCTTTAGCATCTATCCCTCTTCTTCTAGTTCCCGCTAAAGGTCTTACTGTAATTTCTCCATCTTCAAACCTAGCTAATATTTCAGGAGATGACCCCACGATATGAAAGTCTTCAAGGTTTAAACAATACAAATAAGGAGATGGGTTTAAATACCTTATAGACTGATAAAACTCTAAAGGATCAGCTGAAAATGGAATAGAAAGTCTTTGCGAACCCACAACTTGCATAACATCGCCTGCCTTTATATATTCTTTAATTTTTTCTACTGCAGCTTTAAACTCATTTTCACCAAAACTTGAAATAAAATCGTCTTCAGAAATAGGATCTCCCGATTTTATAACTTCCCTGTCTGGTAATGTTTCTTCTAGCTTTTTAGAAAGGTATAAAAGTCTGTCTTGAGCTCTAGCTAAATCTTCCTTTGAATCACTCTCAGATAAAACAACTAGATTTAGTTTATTCTCTAAATTATCAAATATAGCAACTTCCTCAGAAATCATAAAAAGAGCATCTGGTGTACCCAATGGATCTGCTGGCGCTCTATTCTTTAGCCTAGGTTCAATATATCTTATGCAGTCATAGCCAAAATAACCTACTAAACCTCCTATAAATTTAGGGAGTTCTGGTTTTAATTCAACCTCTACATTAGATTGGTAATCTTCAATAAACTTCAAAGGGTCACTTGTATGGATCTCCTTAATTACCACATCTTCATGAGTAATAGTTACTTTTTCACCTATCACTCGAAGAATTTTTTTGGACGGCAAGCCTATTAAAGAATATCTTGCCCACTTTTCTCCTCCTTCTACAGATTCAAATAAATAGGAAAAAGGTTTATTCCCCAATTTTTTGTATACACTTAAAGGTGTTTCTTTATCGGCTATTATTTCTAGAGAAACAGGTATCTTTTTTTTAGACATTTTGAAGTAAAGTTTCTTATTCAATACATTTCTGCATTTTAGATATCACCTCTTTGTAGCTTTTCTCTCCAAATATTGCAGAACCAGCCACAAAAGTATCTGCTCCAGCTAATGAGACTTCAGAAATATTTTCTAATTTAATTCCTCCATCTATCTCCAACCTGACATCTAAATCCAGACCATCTATCATTTGTCTCAATTCCTTAATCTTTTCTATAACTGCTGGAATAAATTCTTGTCCAGCAAATCCTGGAAAGACTGACATAAGAAGAACCATGTCTAAATTTTTAAGATATCCTTCTAACCTGTCTAAATTAACATCAGGATTTAAAACTAATGCTGGCTTGCAACCAAAAGATCTAATAGATTCTATAGATGCACCTACATCATCAGATGCTTCTGGATGGAATGAGATATAAGTGGCACCAGCTTCTGCAAACTCTTTAATTAGTCTATCTACGGGTTGCGCCATTAGATGAACATCTATTGGAACTTCTACTCCATAATCCCTTAAAGCCTTACAAACCATAGGACCTATAGTTAAATTTGGAACGAAATGGTTATCCATAACATCAAAATGAATCCAGTTTGCTCCTCCATTTACTACAGTTGTAACCTCCTCACCTAGATTAGCAAAATCTGCTGATAATATAGAAGGTGCTATAATTTTTTCTTGCATAGGTATATAGATAATAATTTCTAAGACTTAAAATCGATGAGTTTACTCCTAGAGCATCATGGCGTCTATTTTTTGAATATCTTTAAGACTATTTACATTAAATATAGTTTTGTCAATGACTTCTCCAGTAACTAAACCTCTGTCTACTTGTGGACTTAAAAAGGTCCTCCATAAGTCTGAATTATGATTCTCTGGTTTGACGAATATTTCTGGCCTCACAATAGAAATGCCTGAGTAACTATACCTAATTCCTTGATTTAAATTATTTACTAAGCCGTTATCTAAATTTAGATCACCTAAATTATTATCAGGCTTAACTAATATCATGTGGGCGCTGGCCCATGAAGGAAGAGATAAATCCTGAAATGGTAAAACTGTCCAAACATCGCTACTTAAAAGCAAGAAAGGCTGTTCTCCTAAAAGACTTAGAGCTTTTATAATTCCACCTCCGGTACCTAATAGCTTTTCTTCTTTTGAGTATTTAATAGTTAATCCGAACTTTGAGCCATCGCCTAGAAACTCCTCAATCATATGACCAAGGTAGAATAAATTAATTACTATCTCATTAATACCTGAAGATTTTAGCCTTTCTACATGCCATTGGATTAAAGGCTTGCCCCTGACTTTTATGAGAGGCTTCGGGACTTCATTAGTTAAAGGTTTCAGCCTCTCTCCTTTTCCAGCAGCTAATAAGAATGCTTTCATTTGAAATGCTCCAAAAATGTCAATAATTTAGGTTTACTTTCTAATAATAGCTCAAGAAATGAATCCATTTCATTCAAAGTCTCACATGAGGTTATTAAGTATTCTAAAATTATTTCTAGATCTAATAACCTGCTGGCATTGCCATCCCTTAAATATAATCTAGATAAGGTTCCCATAATTCTTAGTTGCCTTTGGACGCCAGTCCATTCAAACCAAATAATAAACTCTTCTAGTTCTACCCGATCCAAAATACCTAAATCAATGGCCTGTTTTAAATAAAGAGCTATAAATTTTCTAGTTTGTTCTGAAGATAGAGGAAAATAAAGATCTTTTAAAAGTGAAACTAAATCTAGAGCAACTGGTCCTATTAGAGTATCTTGAAAATCAATTACCCCCGCGGAATCTTTCAACATCATCAAATTTCTAGTCTCAAAATCAAAATGGCATAAAGTTTTAGGTTGTTTCTCAAGATTAATCCAAATTTTGTTATACGTATCTGAAAATAATTTTAATAATTTAGGGTCCTCAGTAAGCCCAAGAAGATCTTTAAAAAACCAACTTCCAAAGAGATCCATTTCTTTAAATGCCCTTTGTTTATTAAATACAGGAAAATTAGCTCCTTGATGGTCGCTATTTTGTATTAAAAGAATCTCATCTATTGCTGCTGTAAATAATTGATCATAATTTGAATCTTTTAATATAAATTGGTAAACATCATCTCCAAAATCTTCTTGTAATAAGAAATTTTTTTCCTCATTGAAGGAAATAACTTCGGGCACAGAAACGCCATTTTTGATAAGAAATGAACCTATTTCAATGAACCTTAAATTATCATCCTCGCTAGGATCAAGCGTATTCACTATTAGAGAAAGATCATTGTTCTTAAGTCTATAATATCTTCTTTTACTTGCCTCTAATCTTAACGGCTCAATGGTATTAAAACTTAGAGACCCCATCTTTTTTGACTCCTTGTTTACCCATTCTAGTAATTCAATTTCTATTGATTCCATTTAACTATTAACTGCACCTTCAGGTGGTGGTATGTCTAAAGGAACAAAAAAATCAGGGGCCAACTGACTAAATGGTACATCGGCATATATAGAGAAATCTTTTACTCCACTTTCAGATAAAATATTATCATCTATGCAAAAATTACCTGTAAATTCCTTTGAGTTCTTAGTTAAAATAACGTGAGCAGCGTCTGCCATTATAGAAGGAAACCTTGAGATGTTAACAGTATCTTCTCCACCAAGTATATTTTTCACTGCAGCTGTTGCTATGGCTGTTCTAGGCCACAAAGCGTTTACAGCAACTCCTTGATTCTTAAATTCTTCAGACATCCCTAAAACACATAAACTCATTCCATATTTTGCCATTGTATAAGCCACATGAGGTCCAAACCATTTAGCATCCATATCAAGTGGAGGAGATAAATTTAATATATGCGGATTATCTGATTTCAGTAAATGCGGAAGACAAACCTTACTAACTAGAAAAGTACCTCTAGTGTTAATTTGATGCATAAGGTCATATCTCTTCATATCTGTATGCAAGGTATTTGTCAGTTGAATAGCACTAGCATTATTAATACAAATATCTATTCCACCAAATTTTTCTATAGCCTGTTCAACAGCTTTCCTCACTTGGTCTTCATACCTAATATCACACACTAGTGGTAAAGCTTCTCCTCCACTTTTCTCAATCTCTTCAGCGGCCGAATATATGGTACCAGGCAACTTTGGATGAGGTTCTGAAGTTTTTGCAGCCAACACTATATTAGCTCCATCTTTAGCCGCTCTATTAGCTATAGCCAAGCCTATTCCTCTGCTAGCTCCTGAAATAAATAATGTTCTTCCTTTTAATGTTTGCATATCTAATCTAATCTTATTGTTAAATAAGTATTATTCTAACCTTCTATAGAAAGATTTATCATTGAAATATAAGTATTTACTTGAACCTTATAACAATTTATTACTCTAATTATATAAATGGCACATAACAGATTCTCGAAAAAACAAGTTTTTCTTGGCTTATGGAGTATTTTATGGCTTTTACTAAGCTTTGAAATAATTGCAGAAAAAATTAATCAGATAAAAATTGAAAGCATTGACGCTAAAGAGATAATCTCTATGCCTGATGGTAGTCTAAAATTTTCTGGGGAAGTAATAGTAAAAACTAATATTTTAACCATTAAAGCTAATGAAGCTCTATTTAATGAGGCACTTTCATCCCTCTCGCTCATAGGTAAAGTCTATATAGAAACTTCAAATGTAAATATCTCAGGAAAAAAAATAATTGCTAATTTTTCTAACCAATTCTTCATAGCTTCAGAGGCTGAGTATCTGTTAAAAAATGGAGTCAAAGGAACAGTTCAAGAAGCAATAATTAACTCTTCTGGAGATCTTAATCTAAAGAATGTTACTTATACTAATTGCAATGTAGATGATCCTTTTTGGACAATTTCTTCAGATAAAATTAGTCTTCTCAAGGAGAAAGAAAATGCTGTAATAAGGGGCATAAAACTTAAAATAAAAGATTTAAGTATTTTCTATTTACCAATATTAAGAACTGCAATAGGTAACAAAAGAATGAGTGGTTTTCTAGCTCCAAGCATTAATCAGAGTAGCAAAGGATTAGATATTTCCATTCCATATTATTTTAATATAGCACCAAACTTTGATCTGGTATTGAGTCCAAGAGTTATCTCTTCCAGAGGTGAAGGTATTTCATCTAATTTTAGATATTTAACAAAAAATACTAATGGAAAAATACTACTCTCAGGAATTAATGATGATAAAGAATTTAAAAAGAATACTGGTCAAATATCTGATAGATGGCTAGTTCAATGGAATCACAAAAGTTCTTTCTACTATAATTGGTCAAGTAATATTGACTTCACTTCTGCTAGCGATCCTTATTATTTTAAAGATATAGGGGATGATCAATATGGACAAAGAAGAACTTCTTACCTTAATAAATCCGCAATGATTAATTGGAAGAACCAGAATATAACCTTTTCCTTAGGATTTAATAGATTTCAGAATATGAACTCTTTATCTGTAGAAGAATTTAGATCACAACCTAATTTAACCCTAAAATTGAATAAGAAATTTCAAGATTTGATCTATAAATCTGAGATCAGACTAGATAGATTTAAGACTGAAAAGAATCTTTTATTCAAAAACGAAGATATTACGATTGATAGGACTTTTTTTTCTAACTCCTTGAAATACTCATCTCTAAATAGATCAAGCTCTAGTTTTATAGAGCTTGGAACAGATTTTAAAAAACATAAATTAAAAGAAGAAACAGCATCCAAAAATACATTTTGGACTATCATAGAATCTAAAGTATTTTTAGACAAAAATACTTTAGATTCTTATAGCTCTTTTTCTCCTTTGATACGATATGTCTACTCAGAAGAAGAAGATGCTCTATCCATCCCTCTTATAGACTCTCAAAAATTACCTTTCAACTATTATAACTTACTAAGAGGAAACATTTACTCTGGTTACGACAAAAGAGGGCCTGCAAATAACTTAATTTTAGGTCTAGAGTATTTCTCAAGTTCTAATGACAATTTAGATACAGAATTTATGATTGGTCAGGCTATTTATTTGGACGATGATATCTATAAATTTAACTCTAAAAATATTAATAATTCTCCTACAGTAGCTGAATATAGTATAAATATAAAAAATACATTTAAATCTCAGGTCGCCATAGAATGGAATCATAAATCAAATAAAATGGATGCCGTGTATTTATCACTAGTTTATAAAAAAACTGACTCCATTAGAACTGAGCTAAGAACCATCTTTAGAAGGAATATATATAAAAACGAAATAAATTTATTTAATAACTCTGCTAAAATAAAACAAATAGAAGGAATCTTTGAAATTCCACTTGGACCCTCTTGGAATTTTTTTAGCAGATGGCATAAAGATTTAGTTCTTAATAAATCAATAGACATGATGTATGGAGCTGAATTCAAAAATTGTTGTTTAAAAATTGGTATTATGAATAGAAGATGGGACGATCTAGATTATTATTCATTGCAAAAAAACTTTTTGCTGGAGTGGGATCCGAGATCGCCTCAGATAAAATCAAAAAATAGTATTTTCATAACAATAGAACTTATTGGTTTAGGAAGAATTGGAAAAAACTTCACTAAAGCTATATCCTCCTCACGTCTTCAGTAAATAAATAGTAAAATTAGATAAAATGAGCACTCAAAAGAATTTAACAAAAGTTATAGCCTTATATATTAGTTTTTCAATTAGTATTTTTTTCCAGTTATTCTATACGGCTAAACTTGAAGCAAAAATAGAACTTATTGACAGAATAGTTGCTATCGTGGATTCCAGTATCATCATGGAATCAGAATTGAACAAAAGAGTACAAGAAATTATTGGAAGACTAAGAGAAACCTCAACTCCTCTTCCGCCTGAAAAAATATTGACTGAACAAGTTTTAGAAAGACTAATAATTGAAGAAATTCAACTTCAAATAGGAGATAAAGCGGGAGTAAGAATAAGTGATAGTGAATTAAATGAATCACTAAATGCTATTGCAGCGCAAAATTCTCTTACATTAGATAAATTCAAAGATTCATTAGAAGAAAGAGGCTTATCCTATAGAGATTTAAGAGAATCTGTAAAAAAAGAGATGATCCTACAAAGAGTTCAAAGAGGGAAAGTTGGAGCAAGAATAGATATCAGTGAACAAGAAATAGAAAACTTTCTCAAATCTGAGGAGGGTCAAAAAAAATTGGCAGAAGAATATAGAGCTCAACAAATATTATTGCCTTTAAAGAAAAATGCTTCTGAAGAAGAAGTTAAAATCGCTTACAACAAAATAAGTGAAATAACTCAGAAGTATAAATCAGGTGAGAAATTTGAAAGCTTAGCCACAATCTATTCTTCAGATCAAAATGCCTTAGAAGGAGGTGAAATGGGCTGGAAAAAGTCTGCAGAACTACCGACCTTATTTGCTCCAATTATAAAAAACTTATCAATAAACACCATTTCTGATCCAATTAGGAGCGGTGCTGGCCTCCATATTATTAGACTCGTAGAAAAAAGAGGAAACTCAGTAAAATTTGAAGATCAAACTTTAGCTAGACATATCTTAGTCCAACCAACTGAAATAAGAACCCTGAAACAAACACAAGACCTTGTATCAGATATCTATGAACAATTAAAAAATAAAGGAAATTTTTCTAAACTTGCTAAAGAATATTCTGAAGACCCTGGAAGTAAAATGGATGGAGGAAATTTAGGATGGAGCACCTCTGAGAATTATGATCCTGCTTTCGCTAAAGTTCTAGACCAAACTGCAATAGGAGAAATAAGTGAACCATTTGAATCTAGTTTTGGTTGGCATATTATAGAAGTGCTTGATAGAAGAAATGAAGATATCAGTGATGAAGTAAGAAAAAATAGAGCTTTCCAATTGATATATGGCAGAAAATATGAAGAAGAACTTCAAAGAGTTCTAATAGAACTTAGAGCTGAATCTTATGTAGACATAAAAAATATTTCATGATAAAAAAAATGGCTATTTCACCAGGAGATCCTGCTGGTATAGGGCCAGACATATGCATCAAAGCATTTGCAGTAAAAAAACCTTTAAACTTTATTCCTGTAATATTTAGTGACCCATTAGTCTTAGAAAAAAGAGCTAAAGAATTGGGAAGAAAAATTAATATCAAAGAGTATTCTAAAAAAAATTACTCTTTTTATGAAGATACCCTATTTATTTCAGAGATTAATATGGAAGAAGAAGTAGTTGCCGGAATACCTAATCCAAAAAATGCTTTGACCACTCTTTTAGCTCTTAAAATTGCAGCTCATAAAACCATAAATAATGAGTTTGATGCTCTTGTAACAGGACCAATCAATAAAAAGAGTATGAATGATGGTGGTGTCCCTTTCCAAGGACATACAGAATTCTTGGCAAAAGAATCTAAAACTGATCAAGTTGTCATGATGTTAACTAGCCGAAACCTAAAAATAGCATTAGCAACAACTCATGTTCCCTTAATTGAAGTATCAGGCTTAATAACTAAAGATCATATATTTAATTGCCTAAAGATAATTAAAAAAGATCTAGAAATAAAATGGAAAATAAAAAATCCTGCAATAAAAATTCTTGGCCTTAATCCTCATGCTGGAGATGGAGGATATATAGGAAAAGAAGAACAAGACATCTTAATACCTCTTGTAAACCAACTGAAAGAAGAGGGTTTTAATTTGATGGGTCCTGATTCAGCAGATACTGCTTTCACCAAAAGTAACTTAAAAGGAATAGATGCAATATTAGCAATGTATCACGACCAAGGATTGCCTGTAATAAAAGCTTCTAGTTTTGGAGAAATAGTCAATGTCACTCTTGGTTTGCCATTTATAAGAACATCTGTGGATCATGGAACAGCTTATATAGCTGCCGGCACAGGAAAAGCAAATGAGCAAAGTCTCTTGGCGGCAGTAAATCTTGCCCATTCAATAACTATAACTTAATGTTAGGTGAGGACTAAAAAACACTTAGGGCAAAACTTCTTGGTTGATACTAATATAATTCATAGAATTATAAAAAATATTAACCCCCAAGACAGTCAGAACATAGTTGAAATAGGTCCTGGTCGAGGTGCTTTAACAGAATATCTTATAAACGAAGTTTCATGTCTTAATGTAATTGAGATTGATAAGGAATTGATTCCTTCCTTAATTGAGATATCAGATAATTCTAATAAGCTAAAAATCTTCAATGAAAGTATCTTAAACTTTAATCTTAATAAGATACTAACGGATGATATTAAACAAATTAGGCTAGTAGGCAACCTGCCTTACAATATATCATCTCCAATATTAATTTGGTCATTCAATTACTCTAAAATTATTTTAGACAAACATTTTATGTTCCAAAAAGAATTTGCAGAAAGACTTGTGGCTACCCCAGGAAATAAATCATATGGACGACTAAGTATCATTTCTCAATATCTCTGTGATATAGCTCTTCTATTTTATGTAGGAGCTGAATGCTTCCGTCCTATTCCAGAAGTTGATAGTGCCGTAATAAGGATTATTCCAAAAAAAGGTAGATCATATAATTCTTTAATTTCACAGACTCTTCAAAATTTAACTCAAATTACTTTTTCAAAAAGAAGAAAGATGATGGGTAAAACTTTAAAGAACATTATCTCTTCGCAAGAGCTAGAAAACATAGATATCTCTCCCTCCCAAAGACCGGAAGAAATAAGCGTAGAAAAATTTGTTATGCTAGCTCAGATAATTAACCTTAAAAAGAATGGCTAATTATGCAATTGGAGACCTTCAAGGTTGCTATGAGGAGCTATCTAATCTTCTTAAGATAATCTCTTATAATCCTACTAGAGATAAACTTTGGTTTACTGGAGATCTTATTAATCGCGGACCTGAATCGCTGAAATGCTTGGATTTTGTATATTCTAATAGAGATAATTGCAATATTGTATTGGGTAATCACGACCTTCACTTCTTAGCAGTTGCAGAGAAAATAAAATTAGCACATAAAAATGATACTTTAGATGCTCTTCTCATATCCAAAAGAAAAAGCCTATATGTTGAATGGATGACCTCACTCCCTCTTATTCATATAGAAACACTTAATACTAATAAAGGTCTTATAGAATTTATTATGTCTCATGCTGGTATACCACCTCACTGGAACCTAAAAGAGGCAAAGCAAGCATCAAATAACATAGAAAATTTCTTGAATAACGAACTGACAAGAAAAGTTTATTTAAGCAAAATGTATGGAAATCATCCAATGAAATATGAGAAGAATATTTCTGAAATGGAACTTTTAAGATTGAACACCAACTACCTAACTAGGATGAGAATTTGCTCATCTAAATACGAACTCAATTTAAGTTTTAAAGGATCATCAAATGATTGTCCTAAAAAATTTAAACCATGGTTTGATTATGATCTTAAAATTTTAAATAAAAATAGACATCTTCTTTTTGGTCACTGGGCAGCTTTGGGAGGAGAGACTAATAAAAAAAATATCTCAGCTTTAGATGCAGGATGTGTGTGGGGAAATTATTTAAAAGCTATAAGGCTCGAAGATGGTCGTGAATTTAGATCTAATGCTGTAAATTAGAACAATGAAAATTTATTTAGTTGGCGGAGCAGTCAGAGATGACTTACTAAATCTTGATGTAAAAGAGAAGGATTGGGTGGTTATAGGATCATCTCCAAAGGATATGGAAGCCAAAGGTTATAAACCAATAGGAAAGGATTTCCCGGTCTTTTTACATCCAAAGACTAAAGAAGAATATGCCCTTGCTAGAACTGAACGAAAAACTGGGATAGGCCATAAAGGCTTTACCTTCTACAGTGATGATAATGTAAGCCTTGAAGATGATTTGAAGAGAAGAGATCTAACTATTAATGCAATTGCAAAGAACCCTAATACAAATGAATTAATAGATCCATACGGAGGATTATTAGATATCAAAGAAAAAAAATTAAGAATGGTATCCAATGCTTTCTCTGAAGATCCTTTAAGAGTGTTTAGGGTAGCTAGATTTCAAGCAAAGCTTTCTCACTTAGGGTTTATTATAGAAGATAAAACATTAGCTAAAATGGAATCAATTGCTAATTCAGGAGAACTACAAACTCTTTCTAAAGAAAGAATATGGTTAGAAACAAACAAAGCTTTAGAAGAAAAAAATCCTCAAGATTTTTTTAATGTTCTCAATGCAACTGGTGCTCTTAAAGAAATATGCAACAAAGTCAGTGATCCCTATGAAAATGCAGAAAATGCTTTATTGACTGCCTCTGAAGCGGGTTATAACTCAAATGTTATATGGGCAGTATTCTGTGTCTATAGCAAGGAATCAGAAGAAATTAATAAATCCTTCAAAGCGCCTAAAAAATTTGTAGAGAGCTCTAGGATTTTAAATAAAATAATTTTTACTTTGAAAGAAAATAAAATAGACGCAAAAGCAATATTTAATGTCCTATCAGATTGTGATGCCTTCAGAAGACCTGAGAGAGTAATAGAATTGATACCAATCATAACAATTCTATCTAGAAAATACGGGTATCCATTAATTAATTGGAAGGAATTAATTACAAATATAATCAAAGTAACACCGGATGAAGAATACCTAAAGAGGTCAGGAAAGATTATCAGTACTCATCTAAAAGATAAAAGGCTCGCAACACTTAAAGAGAAGCTTAAAATTGACTAAAAATAAAGTTGTACTAGTAACCGGGGGATCTAGAAGAATAGGAAAAACTATATCTGAATTCTTCCATAGTAAAGGGTTTAATATAGCCTTGCACTATAATCATTCTAAGAATGATGCTATATCCTTATCGTCTTCTTTAAACAAATTAAGAAAAAATTCTTGCGATATCTATCAAGCAAATCTAACTGACCCTAATGAAATAAATTCTCTAATTGATAAAGTGAAGCAAGACACAAAAAAACTTAATGTACTAATTAATAATGCTTCTAGTTTTTATCCGACTCCTATAGAAACAGCTGACCTAGATTCATGGCATGATTTATCATTTACAAACCTTATAGCACCTTTCCTATTGATTCAGGGTTTCAAAGATCTATTAGCTCAAGAGAATGGCTGTGTGATAAATATTTCTGATGCCATCGCTACAAAAGGTATTGATAACTTTAGCCTCTATAGCGCTGCTAAAGGAGGTATAGAGATTATTACTAAATCTTTTGCAAAAGAATTAAGTCCTGATATTAGAGTAAACGCTGTAGCACCCGGCGCAATTCTATGGCCAGAACAAGATGAAAAAATGGAGAAAGAATCTACACTTAAAACTATTCCGTTAGGAAGAATAGGCGAAGCAAAAGATATAGCGTCTGCTGCTTTTTTTATAACACAATCTAAGTATATGACTGGTCAAGTAATTAAAGTAGATGGAGGAAGGTCTCTATCATAAAAAAAACGGCCAGTTTATCTGGCCGTTTTTTATCCTATGAAAGTTCTAATTAGAATTCAGCCATAAACTCTAAACCCCAAGTTTGAGGTGCACCCCAACCTTGGAAGCCACCAGTTCCAAATAATTGAAGTGTTTGTTCATGATATTCTGTGTCAGATATATTTTTACCAGAAGCGGTAACTGAATACCTAGCATTAGAATCTGACCAAACATAAGCAACACTTACGTCAGTTATATCATATTTAGGCTCTATGACTCCGGTACCACCTACAGCCTTATCCACAATATAAAATTCGTCCATCTGCTTATGAGAAATATAGGTTGTTAAGCTACCTTCGCCTATTTGAGTTTCATGCAAAAGGCCAACAGAAAAAGTATCTTCTGGAGTTCTTCCAGTTGGAAGACCACCAAAACTCACAGTCCCAGTTGGGTCATCAGTACACCACAATCCATCGTCAGCTGTTCCGTATACGCAATCAGGACCAATTGGAACTAAAAGGCTACTTTGAACCGATTTAGTAGTCTCTCCTTCTTGATGGGCATATGTACCCATTAATGAAAAACCGTTGCCTAATTCAAAAGAATACTCTACTTCAACACCATCTATTTCTGTCTCAGCATGGTTGTTGATTACTGTATCAGTACCCGGAGGATAACTTACGCTAACAATAGTTTGGAATTGTCGCCCCTCAACTGTAGTATCAAAAGCGGCTATATTTACAGTTGCTCTTCCATCCATGAACTGCATTTTTGCTCCAAACTCGGTTTGCTCAACTAATTCTGGTTCAAAAGTAAATTTAGCCCTGACGCCTCTCATACTGTAACCACCAGATCTAAAACCTTCTGACCTTGAGACATATACCAGAATATCATCAGAAACTTGATAATCAGCACTCAATCTTGTCACAGTATCTCCCCAACTATCTCCTAACTCTTGGAAAGGAACTGAGCTTCCACCGGCTTGTAAATCAAGACGGGTATTAAAATATTTATCCTCATCTATTTTTCTTGCACCAACACCAATATCTAACCGGTCATTAACAGACCAGATTAAATTAGCAAAGAAAGACTTGGAATCAGTATCTTGATTATTAGTGGCAAAAGTGGGTGCTAGTGGAAAATAACATTTAGTTAATCCTTTAGCCAACCAACCAGGGTTGGGAGTTGAACCCAAAGCAGCACAAGCTACCTCAGGAGGTAAAAAACCTAAGAAGCTACTAGTGCCATCAACTGGGAAATTTAAAAAGTTATTTGAAGACTGCCAAAAATTAATCTCATCTTCGTATAAATAAGCTCCTATTTGATAAGACAATGGTCCACTCTCACCTGCTAAACGGAGTTCTTGAGTAAATACATCAAAACCCTGTCTTCTATCAGTATGCAACTGAGCAAAACCAACACTTGCATCAGTGAAAGCCATTCCATCAAAGTCTTGTTTAACTCTGTCGTAACTGTTTTGTTGAGCGGCTATATAAGTTAAAGAACCAACACCAGTATCCCATTCAAGAGTTAACGAGGTGTTATCGACCTGATACTGAACAAACTCATCCGTATCAGCTCTATTTACAAAAGGATCTGGTCCATCTGATCTAGGGTCTTGAGGAGGAATATCAGAATTATCTCTTATAGAATCATATCTTAAATGAGCACTAAAATTATCTGTGGGCTCCCAAAGTACATGAAGTAACTTTGCTTCGTAATCAATGGCACCCGCATCAGCACCTGTAATCTCATTAGTCCAATACCCATCCATTTTCTTTGAAGTAAGACCTAATTTTACCTTTACAGTGTCTCCAGGGAGATTTTGTATAACTCTTACGACCCTGTTGCCATAATCTCCTACCTTAACTGACATCTTAGTTCCCAATTCACCAGTTGGATCGGTTCTTCTCAATTGAATGGTTCCAGCTGAAGTATTTTTTCCAAAAAGAACTCCTTGTGGACCTCTGTTCACTTCAATCTGCTGAACATCAAACGTATCTAACAACATTCCTGTCGTTGAACCCATAAAAACACCATCTATTGCCACACCAACGGGCGAAGTCTGAGTTTTTTCAATACCACCATAACCCTGACCTCTCATAAAAACAGCTCCCGCACTAGGACCTGCTGTGTTCATTCCTATGAAAAGATTAGGTACCATGGTATCTAAATCTCTTATAGTTGTTACTTGTATTCTCTCCAAAGCTGTCTCATTAAAAGCTGTAACAGCAACAGGCACTTCTTGAAGGTTCTCTGAAATCCTTCTGCTTGTTACCATAATTTCTTCTACATCATCTTCAGCTTCAGCGCCTAGTGCGACATTAGAAAAAATACTACTCCCCATGATCACTAATAATGAAAGAGGTAGAATTCTTATTAAGTTGTACATATATGACTCCCCAATTTATTAAATAAAAATTTATACGAAGTATCCTATCAGAAACACAGATTATGTCCAAAAACTTAAGATATTAGATGATAAATAAAAGGATGATTAGGAAGGCTTTTGTTTCACTAAGAATAAAGATACTATTATCACTCTAAATTAAAAAAGAAAAACTTATGTTATCGGAAGATCAAGACCAACAAACTGGAACTATGGCGATTTTAGAAAGACATAAGATAGATGTCAGGGCCTTAGAAATATTCATGGAAGAGAATATAGAAAATTTTCAAAAACCTATTGAAGTTAAAGAGTTTAAAGGAGGTCAATCTAATCCTACTTATAAAGTTACTTCACCTGATAAAGCTTATGTTTTAAGAAGAAAACCTCCAGGTAAATTATTAAAATCAGCCCATGCAGTAGATCGAGAATACAAAGTAATCACAGCCCTTAATAATACTAATGTGCCTGTTCCAAAGAGTTACTCGCTATGTGAAGATGAAGATATTATTGGAACAGCCTTCTATATAATGGAATTTAAAGATGGAAGAGTATTATGGGATCCAGCAATGGAAAATTCTGACAATGAAGAAGCCAGAGAAGTATATCGGTCGATGAATGAATCAATAGTAAAGCTTCATTCTGTTAACCCTAGTGAGATAGGCCTAGACCAATTTGGTAAACCTGGTAATTATGTGGGTAGACAAGTCTCAAGATGGTCAAAACAATATATTGACTCTGAAACTGAAAATATAGAATCAATGAATAATCTCATAAAATGGCTTCCCGATCATCTTCCTGTTGAAAAGCAAACTAGTATTGTTCATGGAGATTACAGCATAAGTAATGTGATGATAGGTAAAACTGATCCTAATGTAATTGCAATACTTGACTGGGAATTATCTACATTGGGTGATCCTTGTGCTGATTTTAATTATCACTGCCTTCAATATACTCTAAACCCTAAAATGGCAGACATACATTACTGTAAAGAAAAAGGAATACCAGTTATCCATGATTATGTAAAGATGTATGGTGATGAAATGGGAATAGACCTAACAGAAGAATGGGACTTATACACAGCGTATAATCTTTTTAAGCTTGCTGGTATTCTTCAAGGAATAATGGGGAGAGTAAGAGATGGAACAGCTGCAAATAATCAAGCAGCAGAGAGAGGTAGTGGTGCAAGAGGATTGGCAGATGCTGGTTGGGAATTAATTGAAAAAAACTTTAAATAGGAGAGAAAATGGCTATAGGTAAATTTTTAATAGAAGCAAGTCATATTATGATGTTTGCCAGGTCTGTTGGTGATCCCAATCCCATCTATTTTGATGAAGACTTTGCAAAAAATACCAATTGCGGAGGGATCATACCTCCCCCTACCTTTGCTCAAGCAAGCGCTCAATTTGATCCTGATTATGGCTTACGCCCAAAAATAGGTGAAGATTGGTTTGGCTCTGGGAAAGAAGCCACTGGACTAAAACCTGATAATAACCCTAAAAAAAATGAAAAAAAAGGAGCAGGAGTAGCAATGGGCTTACATGCAGAACAACACTTTGAATATCATAAACCTGTACTTGCAGGTGATGTATTGACTGCAACTGTCAAACCAGGTAAAAGCTGGGAAAAAGATAGCAAAAGAGCAGGAAAACTAAAATTTAGTGAAGGTATTACAGAATATAGGAATCAAAATGGGGATCTAGTAATAACAGCGAGGGGAGTAGGTGTGCAAACTGAAAAACCAGTTGAGAATTAGGGAGAATTTATGTTGAAATTAAATGAAATTAAAATAGGAGATTCATACAAAGAAATTCTTGTAGAGGATTTAAAGAGAACACAAATAGTTCAATATGCAGGAGCTTCAGGAGACTATAACCCACTCCATACTGATGAAAAATTTACAACAGAAATAGCTGGATATCCAAGTGTATTTGCTCATGGAATGTTGACTATGGGAATGACTGGTAAAATGATTACTAATTATGTAGGAGATGGATCATTAAAAAAGTATGGGGTTCGTTTTACTAACCAAGTTTGGCCAGGGGATACACTAGACAGCACAGCTACTATTTCTGATATACGAAATGAAAATGGTGAAAATATAATTGATTTAGATATTGTTACAACAAATCAAAATGGAATAATTGTTATATCGGGCACTGCAACAGCAATAATAGCTTCTTGATAAAAGGTCTATGAAAGATCAAAAAACTCTTGTTGGTGGAAGACAGGCCAAGATAACGCTTATACTTCTCGTTCTTGTCTATGTTTTTAATTTTATAGATCGTCAAATTCTTTCAGTACTTGCTGAAGATATAAAACTAGATCTAAATATATCTGATAGTGACATTGGATTTCTTTTTGGTACTGCCTTCGCAGTCTTTTATTCAGTTTTTGGAATTCCCTTAGGAAAACTAGCAGATGTTTGGTCAAGAAGAAAGATTATCAGTATAGGCCTAGCAAGTTGGAGTTTAATGACTGCATTATCTGGTACAGCGAGATCTTTTACCTCTCTCGCTATATTTAGGTTTGGTGTTGGTATTGGAGAATCAAGCGCAAGTCCTGCAACTTATTCAATGCTATCTGATTATTTTTCTCCTAAAGTAAGAAGTACTATTCTAGCAATTTATGCAAGTGGTCTTTATGTAGGAGCTGGTATTGGCATCTTCCTAGGAGGTTGGATAGTAGATCTTTGGTCAAATACTTATCCAGATAGTTCTCTAGCGCCCTTCGGGATGAAAGGTTGGCAAGCTGCTTTTATGGTTGTTGGCATTCCTGGCCTAATACTTGCTATGTTTACTTGGAGGATTCAAGAACCACCTAGAGGACTTAGTGAAAATATTAAATCTCCAGATATTGACTCTCCTTTCAAGGAAATGATGAAAGAATTTTTAGGTATAACTCCACTCATTCTTTTACATTCATCTAATCCAATTAAAAGTGTAGGTACGAATATAATTCTTGGATTAATAGTATTCCTTGGTATGCAAAAACTAATAAATGTAACTGGAGATAAAATCCAATGGATTGCTTTTGGAATAGGCTTATACCTTATAATTTGTTGGGTGCAAGGAATGAAAAATAGAGATTTGGGTGTCTACACAATGATTTTTAAAAGTAAAGCACTCGTAGCTTCTAGTATAGGTTTTGGCTCTATTGCTTTTGTTACTTACTCTATAAGCGCTTGGGTTCCATCTTTTTACATTAGAAATTTTGGAATAAGTGAAGCTGAAGCAGGAACTGTATTAGGTTTATCTGCAGCTATAGGTGGGATAATTGGAACTATTTCTGGAGGTGCTCTAGGAGATTTCCTCAAAAGAAATAATGCTAATGGAAGGCTATATGTAGGTTATATAGTGGTAATACTATCTGTTCCTTTGTGTCTTGGGCTGCTATTTTCAAAGAATCTATATTTATCTTATTTGTGTAATTTTCTATTTCACATAGTTACACCTATGTGGGTAGGAATAGGACCAGCAACAATGTCAGACCTTGTAATGCCTAGAATGCGTGCACTCGCTGGTGCCTTCTATTTACTTATCATATCTATGATAGGCCTTGCTCTAGGGCCATACACTGTGGGTCTAGTGAGTGACAGGCTACATGCAAAGGGTATGGACAATGGTGAATCTTTACAAATAGCACTAGCCTATTCCTTACTTATATTAATTATCACGATTATTTGTTTATACATAGCCACTAAATTTCTACATAAAGAAGAGTCATCTAGACTAGAAAGAGCTAAATCTTTAGGAGAAATATTCTAAACTTAATTTCATCTCATCTAGAAGATCCTTATATAATTTTTTTGTCTTAGGATGTCTAAGCCCCCCTGATATCTCAACAAGAGGTTCCAGTATAAAGATATATTTTTCTATGTCCGGACTAGGTATTTCAATACCATTCTTTGACATAATTAAATCCTCATAAATAATGAGGTCTAAATCAATAACTCGACTAGAATAGTTTTTTTGGGACTCATCTCTGCCTATATTTTTTTCCATGATTTTCAAGGATACGTTCAATGCCCCTGGCTCTAAGCTTGTTTTAAAACTAGCTACTAAATTTTTGAATAATGGCCCCTTAAAACCTATAGCTTTAGATTGATAAATAGAAGAATATATACAATCATCAAAAGCGAGATCTAATAAAATCTTTGCCTTACCTATGTTCTCTGAAGAATTGATATTACTCCCGATGCTTATAAAAGCTAGAAACATCAAATCTGCCGTTTAATTATTATCCCAACAGATTTTGACCCTCTTAATGCGCCAGGTTTGGAAACCTCCAACTTAACAGACTTAACAGGAAATTCTGTTAAAACCTTAGTGGCTATTATTTCTGCTAAATTCTCTATAAGTTTGCTTTTTGCTTCCTTGATAAGCTCAATTAAAATCTTAGTAA
>Ga0315339_1000631_pt1 | contig 41003 bp, 27 predicted proteins | sample ASW17metaG_FD_204514 | JGI IMG/M metagenome (GOLD analysis project Ga0315339, IMG submission 204514) | Ammonia-oxidizing marine archaeal communities from Pacific Ocean, United States - ASW #17 | ecosystem: Environmental > Aquatic > Marine > Oceanic | place: USA: California | collected 2016-12-05 | reverse complement strand
AGCGGCTCTCGTGCGCCTGGTCGAGCTGCCGTGGGCTGATCGGCTGTCTCTTGCTGCTCTGTCAGCAACAAAAACGCTCCGATCCTTGTCTCCTCACCGCTCCCCAGGCAGCTCTCCAACCCCTCTGTCGCCCTCGAAAGGCTACCAGCCTCCGCTCAAGGTCTTTAACCAACCCGATTCAAAACCCATAGACCCGCAGCCCTCCTCGAACGGCTCCCTTCATATCGTTGTAAACGCAAGCGACTCCCTCTGCCGTCTCGCGGCCCTCTCTGCTCGGGTCGCCTGCGTTACAACACTCTGATATACACTCTGATATATCGCCATCTATCTACAGATGAGATCGATGTGGTTCAATTCGTGAGACTTAGGGGCTAACCGGCCGACTCGCAAAAGGATTCGGGAAGAACAATCGACGTGCAGCGACGCAGCCACGCGAGTGTACCTTACAGCCTCTTGGTCTTAGCGGCACTAATGCAAAGCTCTAGCTGATCCGCGAGTACCTTAACGTTGGGGTCGAGCAAGACTCCAATGTATGTGCCTGGCACGACGTGGATCTCGACGCCATCGGTTGCCACGCTGTTCCAAAGCGGTCGTGGGTCGTTGGCAGTGTCCGCACTGCCCTGGAAGTACGTGAGTTTGCCTCGGAATACCGAGGGGTTATAGCTGGCGCTCGCGAGGCGGTTGACCTCAAACACCTCCTTGGCCAGTAGATGGGAAGTTCGTGAGCGTTTCTCAATCTGCTGGATGCGAAGTTGCGCGCGAGCGATCATTACTCTTGTCCACCAAACTCGATAAGCAAGGCGCCCGGCAACGTAGCGCAGCTTGCTTCTAAGGTCAAGACTCCGAAGGGTCCGGGCATGAAGGCGAATACCCTCACCGAACGAGTCGATGGTCTTCCACTGCCCGTCAGTGTTCAGCGAAACCAGTAAGGCTATTTCTTCTCCTTCTGTTTGCAGTTGGTGCGCCATCTCAAGCGCCACGTAGGCTCCAAGGCAGAAGCCCCCGAGGTAATACGGACCTTCAGGCTGAACGGAGCGGATCTCGGAGATGTAGTGCGAGGCCATCTCTTCCACCCGGGACAATGGCTTTCGGCTTCCATCAAGCCCCACTGACTGCAGCCCATAGAAGGGCTGATCGACCCCCATGTGGGCAGCCAGATACCGGTAGAAAAGAACATTGCCCTGATTCGCATGCACACAGAAGAACGGGGGATTCGTTCCGCGCGGCTGCAGAGGAACCAGAGAGGACCACCGCGACGACTGATCCCCGCTTCGAAGGATGGCGGCAAGCCCTTCAATCGTGGGCGCCTCGAAGAGCGCAACCAACGGGATACGTTGCCCAAACGTCCTTTCGATCTGACTGAATAGAGAGACCGCGAGGAGAGAATGCCCGCCAAGATCAAAGAAGCTGTCTTGCAGCCCGACACCGCGAACACCCAAGGTTGCTTCCCAGATCGTCATCAATCGGGCCTCTACCTCGTCGCGGGGAGCTATCGTCTCTGGCTTGGCTTCGAGCTGGTCGTTAGGACCACTGGGAAGCGCTCCGCGGTCGACTTTGCCGTGCGGCGTCCTCGGCAGTTCGGGCAACATCATCAAGGCCGAAGGCACCATGTATTCTGGCAGCCGGTCTCTGAGAAACTCGCGGACATCTCCGGTGGTGGGCAACCTCCCGTCGCGCGGCACGACGTAGCCCACGAGCCGTTCGTGCCCCCAAGTATCGCTGCGCACGACAACCACAGCGTTGCGGACGTCCGGGTGAAGCGTCAAAGCTGATTCGACCTCCCCTGGCTCCACCCGATACCCCCGGACCTTCACTTGGTGATCGACCCGACTCAAGAATTCGATGTTGCCGTCGGACTGCCAGCGGACCAGATCGCCGGTGCGATAGAGCCGGGCCCCTGGAGCCGAGTTGAACGGGTCTGGAATGAACTGTGCGTTAGTGACACCGAGGTTCAGGTACCCCCTGGCCAGACAGCTTCCGCCACAGTACAGTTCTCCTGGAACTCCTACCGGCTGGGGCTGCAGGTTTCGATCGAGGACGTAAAGCTGGGTATTGGGTAGGGCGCGGCCGATGGGCAGTGTCGGTCCGGAGGCACCGTCGCCGGGGTCTTCATCCAGCCGCCAAGTGGTCACACCGACGGTTGCCTCAGTGGGACCGTAGTGATTTAACATTGTACATCCGGGCGCCATCGCGCGAAGTCTCTTCGCCCAGTCACGGCGGCACACCTCACCGCCGATGACGAGACAACGACGCGGCAGAATGCGCTCTGGCGGAGCCGCTGCGAGCAGGGCCTCCAAATGAGAAGGAGAGATTTTGAGGACATCAATGGGATGCCGAGCGCAATAATCGCCAAATGCCCCCGGGTTAACAGACTGCTCTCGGGAGACTACGTGAAGGCTGCCTCCGGTGAGCAGTGGCGGATAGACGGAACTGACGCTGGAGTCGACCGTCAGCGGCTGGACTAATGCGAAGCTGGCCGGCTGGTCGAGCTGGATGCGATCGAGAAAGCCGAACACATAGTTGACAACAGACCGGTGTTCAACCAGAACCCCCTTCGGTTTGCCGGTGGATCCAGAGGTGTAGATGACGTAGGCGAGGTGGTTGGGGGCCGTCGCGCCTGCGATGTGACCATCGTCGGCAGGATCGTCCTCAAGCAGGTCATCGTCGTCAAGACAGACCACCTGTGCCTCCTGGCCTGGGAGCTTGCCCAGCCAGCGGCGCTGCGTCACAAGCACTGGTGCCCGCGTATTCTCCAGCACAAATAACAGTCGGCTCTCCGGATGGGTGGGGTCCATCGGTACGTATGCTCCGCCCGCTTTGAGGATTCCCAGCAGTCCCACCACCATCTCGAGCGAGCGCTCGACGCAGAGACCCACCAGGACATCCGGCCCGACGCCGGCGGCCTGGAGGCGCCGCGCCAGCCGGTTCGCCCGGCGGTTCAGCTGTCGATAGGTCAGTTCTCCGGCCTCGGAGACAACTGCCGGGGCGTCAGGAGTCTTTTTGACTTGTATCTCGAACAACCCGTGCAAGCAATGGTCGATCGGGTACGCGGTTTCTGTCTGGTTCCAGTCGCCCAACAATTGTTGCCGCTCGGGAAGCGTCAACAGTTCGAGTGATGGGACTTTCCTGCTCGGGTCGTCGACCATCTGCTCCAGCAACCGCCGGAAGTGTCCTAGCATGCGGACGATTGTTGGAGGCCGGAACAGATCGGTGCTGTACTCGAATCGGAGGTGTAGCCCATCGGGACGCTCCGAAACGTACAGAGTGAGATCGAATCTGGCCGTGCGGACCTCGTGTTCGAGGACCGTAAGGCAGTCCGATACCTGTACGGCTCCTCGAGGCAGGCTTTCGATCGTGAACATCACCTGAAACAGCGGACTTCGACTGGGATCGCGTTCTGGCTGAAGTGCTTCAACGACTCGGTCGAAGGGCACGTTCTGATGGCCGAAAGCATCCAGCGTCACCTCGTTCGTGCGGGCCAACAGTTCGGCTACCGTGGGGTCGCCCGACAGTCTGGTACGCAGTACGAGGGTGTTGACAAAGAAGCCGATGAGTTCCTCCGTTTCGGCCCGGCTTCGGCCAGCCACGGACGTACCCACGGCGATGTCTTGCCTTCCCGTGTACCGGTGCAGCAGTGTCTGAAAAACCGTCAGCAGGGCGGTAAACAGTGTGACGCCGTGTTGCCGGCTCAACTCGCGGAGCTGTTCGGCGAGGGCCAAGGACACAACAGCCGATTGTTGCGATCCTCGTTCGCTACGAGTTGCCGGGCGCGGAGAGTCGGTAGGTAGATCCAGCGAAGGATCGAGTCCATTGAGCGTTTGCTTCCAGTAGGACAGTTCCGACTCGATCGTCTCACCCTGTAAGGAATCTCGTTGCCAGCAGGCGAAATCGGCGTAGTGGATCGGCAGCGGGGGCAGGTCCGGGGCCGGGCGTCCGGTCGAAAACGATCTGTAGAACGCCACGACGTCTCGGTACAAGACTTCAATGGACCATGCATCAGAGACGATGTGATGAATTACCGCGGTGAGGATGTGATCTTCCGATCCAAGCCGGAGCACCGTGACACGGAGCAGCGGATCGCGCGTGAGATCGAACGGGCGGTGAGCCTCTTCATTCATCAACTCGACAGCCCTTGCCTCTCGCTCCAATACCGGCAGCGACTGCAAGTCGTGAACTTGGACCTTGAGGCCCGAATCGGCGGAGATGACCTGCACCGGGCGAGCGTCGACCGCTACAAAGGTGGTTCGCAAGCTCTCGTGGCGGGCCACGAGAGCTTGGAAGCTCCGCTTGAGTGCCGTAACGTCAAGCACCCCCCGGTGCTGGCAAGACACAGGCACATTGAAGGAGGAGCTTCCTGGCGCCAGCTGATCCAGGAACCAGAGGCGCTGTTGGGCGAGGGAGGCAGGAATCGTCCGTTCCCTCGATACGACGGGAATCGGCGCCGATATCTTCAACGAAGCAGGGTTGGCGGCCGGGCGGGCGGGAAGCGATTTGCTGGCGTGCAGTACGCCCGGGTCCCCGGAACGTGACAGAATGTGTTTGAGCAGTGCCCGCTTGCGGGCAGTAAGTCCAGTAATCGGATGGTTGGGATCTGTTTCCGTCTTTCCCTGATGCGTCCTCTGGTCCTTCACTGCTAGCTTAGAATAGGTTATCCGATATTGATAGGCAGCCGTCGACCTGACTGATAATCTGCTCGCCCAGGGAGAATAGATGGGAACGGAGAATGGATCGAGCGCTGCCTCAAAGCCGGTTGCCATTGTCGGCATAGGATGCCGGTTCCCTGGGGCAAAGAACGTCAGCGAGTACTGGCAGCTGATGGTGGATGGTGTGAGCGCCATCATCGAGGTACCTCCAGATCGTTGGGATGTGGACGCCTTCTACGATCCGCGCCCGGCGATTCCCGGCAAGAGCGTCAGTCGCTACGGCGGATTCCTGGAGGGAGTCGATCTGTTCGATCCCTACTTCTTCGGCATCTCTCCGCGAGAAGCGCACCAAATCGATCCACAGCAGCGACTGCTGCTGGAGGTGGCGTGGGAGGCGTCCGAGGACGCCGGGTTGCCGATGGAGCAGATCGCCGACCGGCGGACTGGCGTGTTCCTTGGCGTCTGCACGCAGGACTACACTCAACTTCAACTCACCGACATTACTAAGAACAACGTCTATATCACCGTCGGAGAAGGCCGCGCGGCCGCGGGGCGCATGGCGCAGGTCTTTGGTCTGAGGGGCCCAACGGTGGTGCTCGACACGGCTTGTTCCTCGTCTCTGGTAGCCATTCACCTGGCTTGTACTGCACTGCAGAACAACGAATGCGATCTGGCCTTCGCCGGGGGCGTAAATCTGACGTTGAAGCCAGATTCGGGAGTCTCCATTTCGCAGGTTGGGTTGTTGTCGCCGGACGGCCGCTGCAGATCGTTCGACGCAAGCGCGCAGGGCTTTGTCCGTGCGGAAGGCGTAGCGGTAGCGCTGCTGAAGCCTCTGTCGAAAGCACTGGCCGACCGGGATCCGATCTATGCTGTCATCCGTGGCAGCGCGACCAACAACGATGCCAATCAGAGCTCCTTTATGACTCCAAGCAAGGAGGGGCAAATCGATGTGCTCCAGGAGGCCTATCGCCGCGGGGGTGTATCGCCCGCCCAGGTGCAGTACGTGGAAGCGCATGGTACAAGCACGCCGAAGGGAGATCCGGTGGAGGCGGCCGCGCTGGGCGCGGTTCTCTCCGAGGGGCGGGCAAGAGACCGGCCTTGCCGCATCGGCTCCGCGAAGACCAACATCGGTCATACCGAGGCGGCCGCCGGAGTGGCCGGCTTGATCAAAGCGGCCTTGAGCCTGAAGCATCAAACGATTCCGGCGACCAGGAATTTCGAGACCCCGAACCCCGAAATCCCCTGGGAGGAGATTGCGCTGACCGTGCAAACGGAAACCATCCCTTGGCCGGAAGGTGACGGCCCGCGCTTGGCAGGGGTGAGTTCGTTTGGAGTCACGGGCACGAACGCACACGTGGTCCTGGAAGAGGCCCCCGCGCCTGAGCCGGCCGCCGAGCACGTGTCGCGCGCGTCCTCAACCGAGATCCTGCCGCTCTCGGCACAGACCGAGGATGCACTGCAAGCGTTGGCCGAATTGTATCGGGAGCAGTTGACGGACCTGGGGAACGAGAGCGGTTCCCTGCGGGACATCTGTTACACGGCCAGTGTCCGACGATCACATCACGACCATCGTTTGGCGTTGGTCGCGGAGTCAAGCAAGCAGTTCGCCGGGCAGCTTGATTCATATCGGCAGGGCGAGCCGGTCCCCGGCATCGCCACCGGCCGGAAAGTAGCCCAGAGAGACGGGGATCCGATCTTTCTGTTCTCCGGTGTCGGGTCCCAATGGGCGTCGATGGGCCGAACACTCCGCGGAGAGGAGCCCATCTTCCGGGAGACGTTGGAACAGTGTCAGGAATTGATCCGGAAGCACGCCGGATGGTCGCTACTGGAGGAAATCGACCGGGAGCAAGACACCTCTCTTCTGAACCGTATCGACATTATGCAGCCGGCGATCTTCAGCGTACAGGCAGCTCTCGCGGCGCTCTGGAAAAGCTGGGGTGTCGTGCCGGGCGGTATCGTTGGTCACAGTCTGGGCGAATGTGCGGCGGCCCACGTCGCGGGGGCGATCACGCTGGAAGAAGCTATCCGGATCGTTTGTCTGCGCGGCGGCCTGATGCGCCGGAAAGCGGGTCAGGGAGCAATGATCGCGGTCGAACTCACACCGGATGAGGCTCGCAAACTCATCGCAGGTCGGGACGGCCTCGTCTCGCTCGCAGCATGGAACAGCGCTGCCTCGACAGTCCTTTCCGGTGACCCTGAACAGCTTGCGGACATCTCGGCTCAGTTGGAGGCGAAGGACGTCTTTTGTCGTCGCCTGAAGGTTGACGTGGCCAGCCACAGTCCCCAGATGGACACGTTGTTGAGCGAGATCGAAACATCGTTAGCCGATCTGAAACCTCGGCCTGAGACTGTTCCGATCTATTCGACCGTCAACGGCGTTCGGGCCTCCGGGACGGAGTTTGACGCCCGCTACTGGGCGCGTAATCTCCGTGATCCCGTACTGTTCGCTCCGGTGATGAAGGAACTGCTGGTACAGGGCCACCGAACCTTCGTGGAGGTCAGCCCGCATCCTGTCTTACTGCCACCGGTTCGGCTCATCGCCCAGCAGGGAAGTCAACAGGTCACGGCAGTACCTTCGCTGAAACGCGATCAAGACGGAAGGGCGATTGCCCTGGAGTCGCTCGGATCGCTCTACGTTTCCGGATTCGACGTGGACTGGAGGAAACAATATCGGGCCGGCGGGAAGGTGATCTCACTGCCAGCTTATCCTTGGCAGCGTGACCGTTTCTGGATGGAGGACTCGCCCGGGGGGAAGGCCGGGGTCTCCCGCAACCGAGCATCCCGCGGAGGGCAGCACCCATTTCTGGAGAACCACTGGCAGTCAGCGGACAACCCTGATGTTCGGTACTGGGAGGCCGTCCTCGACACAGTGAAGTTTTCTTTCCTTAAAGACCATCTACTCCAGGGAGTGCCACTGCTGCCTGCCGTTGTATACATCGAAATGGCACTGGCGGCCTCCATTGAGGCCTTCGGGGCCGGGCCTCGCGTGCTCCGCAACTTCCAAGTGTTGACACCGATCTTCTTCCCGTCCGAGGAAAGCCAAGTAACCATCCAGGTTGTGATGTCGCCGGATGGAGCTGATACCTCGGCGTTGCAATTCTATTCGCGGGAGTCACGGGCGGGCCAGGAGAATGGCGACTGGGTTCCTTGCGCCCGGGGCTCGCTTCAACACGGGAATGTGAAGTTCGACAGCGAGCCGACGACGCTCTTCTCGGAAGAGGCTCTCCAAGCGCAGTACAGCGAGCGTGACGCGGGAGCGAGTTTCTATGCACAAACGGATTTCGGCAGTATGTTCCACGGGGTCGAGCAGTACTGGCACACGAAAGGCGGAGACCATGTGGTCTCGACAATCCAGCTTTCCAAGGGGTTGGTCGCCGACGCTTCTGAGTATTCCGTCCACCCTGTGCAGCTTGACTGCATGATTCATATGGACATGCTTCGCCGGAGTTGCCAGGGCCTAGCGAGGGTCGGAGAAGAAGTCCTCGGAGGCATCGAAGAGCTTCAGATCCGCGAACTCCCGCGCCCGGATCGCCGATACTGGTGTCTCGCGCGAGCCCTGGCGCCGGACGGGGACGTTCCGAGAGGGGAGATCACGGTTTTCGACGAGCAGGGCCGGATTGTCCTCAAAGATCATGGTCACCGAATCTCGTTCATTGACAGTGGTAAACAGAAGGAATCGCGTTCAGCCACCGAGCACTGGCTCTACGAGTGGTCCTGGGAAGCTAAGGAACGTCGGGATACGACCTCGGTTGGGGGCACCCAGTGGCTGATTTTGGGAGATCGGGGAGGATTCGGACAGCGCATCAGCAACCTTCTCGAAGAAGTGGGAGACTCCTGCCTCCTGGTTGCGTCCGCTGACCTGGAATCGGAAAAGCAGGACAGCCTCGATCAGCAGATTCGAGAGTTCCTCGCAGTGGAAACGAACCCTCCGCCCGCCCGAGGCGTCATTCACCTGTGGTCTCTGGATGCGCCGGCGAGTTCGGAGCTGTCGTTGGCCTCGCTGGCATCTACACAGGAGCAGGTATGCGGAAGCGTTCTTCGGCTCGTGCAGTTGCTAGGACGTGACGAAGGGGCCTCGGTGCCGCGTCTTTGGCTCGTAACGAGAGGTGCGCAGGCTGTGGAAGGACAGGGCGTGCCAGTGAGCCTCGCTCAATCCCCGCTGCTCGGCCTCGCGTGGACGATCTCCAGCGAACATCCGAATCTGCAGACGACACGGATCGACCTGGATCCCTCTCCTCATCCCGAAGATGGAAGCAGGTTTGTGGCGGAACTTGGTGCCGAAGATCCGGATCGGGAGATTGCCCTTCGCGGCGACGAACGATACGTGGCCCGCCTGTCCCGCTGGGAAGCGGTCGCGCCGGAACCTCGGGCGGTCCGGATCAGCTCCGCGCAGGGCCGTTCCTACACACTGCGGAGTAGCGGCCAGAGTTTGCTGGACAACCTGTTGCTGTGCGAGGTTCCCCGCCGGCATCCCGGTCCCGGCGAGATCGAGATCCAGGTATCGGTGGCCGGATTGAACTTCCTGGATGTGCTGAAGGCGCTCGACATGGCGCCTGGACTACCGGTCGGTTCTCTACGCTTTGGCATGGAATGTTGCGGCCGCATCGTACGGGTCGGAGAAGGTGTCACCGGTCTTAAAGTGGGTGACGCAGTTCTGGCGATGGCGGACGGAGACCTCGGGTGCCTGAGCGCATTTCTGACTCAAAGTGCGCAATCGGTGCTGCGGATGCCAGACCATCTGACGATGGAAGAGGCGGTCACGATCCCGGTGGCTTATATGACAGCCCACTACGGGTTGCGGCATCTGGCCCGGCTGCGAGAGGGCGAGTCAGTGCTGATTCACTCCGCCGCCGGTGGGGTCGGACTCGCGGCGCTGGAGGTGGCCCGCCGGGCGGGCGCGGAAGTGTTCGCGACCGCTGGCAGCCCGGAGAAACGGGAGTATCTGAGAAAGCTTGGCGTTCGCTGCGTGATGGACTCCAGAACGCTGGATTTCGCCGACGAGATCATGGAGCAGACGGGTGGCCGCGGGGTGGATGTCGTACTGAATTCGCTGGCCGGCGAAGCGATTCCGAAAAGCCTGTCGGTACTTGCCACGGCCGGCCGTTTCGTTGAGCTCGGCAAGACCGATATCTACGCCGACACCAAACTGGGTTTACTTCCGTTCCAGAAGAACTTGTCGCTCTTTGCCGTGGATCTGCTCCGGCTGAACCTGGAGCGCCCGGATCTCTATGCAGAAGTATGGAGCGACGTGGTGCACTTACTTCAGCAAGGTGTACTGCAACCCCTTCCCCATACGCTCTTCCCGGTGAACAAGGTGAGCGAGGCATTCCATTTCATGGCGCAGGGTAAGCACATCGGCAAGATCGTGATTGGTTTTGACAATTGCGAAGTCGAAGCGGTGGAGCATGTGGATGATTCGCCGGCAGTTCGAGATGACAAGACCTATCTCATCACCGGGGGACTGGGCGGACTCGGTCTGTCGGTTGCGCATTGGCTGGTCGATCAGGGGGCTCGCCATCTCGCTTTGATGGGCCGGCGGGGGGCTTCCGCCAAAGTCCAGCCGGCGGTCGACTCATTGCGGGATGCCGGAGCCGAGGTCCGCGTGTTTCGCGCCGATGTCAGTTCTCCGGAAGACGTGGCCTCAACATTGGGCGAGATCCGGGAGACGATGCCTCCGTTAGCCGGGGTTGTCCACTGTGCTGGGGTGCTCGGTAACGGGGTTCTGCAACATTTGGACCGGTCCCAATTCGCCCCGGTCTTCGCGCCCAAGATTGACGGTTCGTGGAATCTTCACACCCAGCTCCTAGATGCCCCCCTCGATTTTTTCGTCTTGTTCTCCTCTATTGCTTCAACGATCGGTTCGGCCGGGCAAGGGTGTTATGCGGCCGCAAACGCGTTTCTCGACTCCTTGGCACACTACCGGAAAGCTCTTGGCTTGCCGGCCCTGAGCATCAACTGGGGCCCCTGGTCGGAGGTCGGTTTGGCGGCCCAGATGGACCTAGCGAACCGCATCGAGGGAATGGGCATGGAGAGTATGTCACCCGAACAAGGAGTCCGGGTTTTCGGGGACTTACTTGTACAGAGTTCGACGCAGGTACTCGCGGTTGATATGGATTGGAAGGACTGGCGAAGAGTCCATCCGGAAATTCTCGAAATGCCAGCGTTCGCGCGTCTGGCACACGAAATGGCGACTGCTTCTGGGAACGGCAGCGATCCAATCCAAGCCAGTAGCGTCGTGGCATCTGTTCTCGACGCGGAGAATGCCGATGAAGGACGGCGAGTGCTCTTGTCGTACCTCGGAAAAGAGATCGGCAAGCTCCTCAGGATCCCTAAGGCTATGATGGATCCGGACGTGAGCCTCACACGGTTTGGACTCGACTCCCTCATGGCGGTCGAGCTGAGAAACCGTATCGAGTTCGATCTCTCTCTCTCCGTTCCAGTAGTTCAATTTCTGAAGGGGCCGACGGCTAGAGAATTAGCGGAATCGTTGTACGGCGAGATCGAAAAGGCGGCGGCCACGGTGGACGGCCTTTCCGACGAAGAAGTGGATGGGATTCTAGACGCGGTGGCGAGTAACGGAGCCTCCCTCCCGGTCACCAAAAGCGATGCGAGGCCGACTACGACCGACGAGCTGGCTCGTACGCAAGCGTAGCCGGTGAGGGTCGGTTCAACCCAGGACAGCATGGACAACATCTTCAACGCAGACGCCTGGGAGGAGTTCAGAGGGAAGGGGTTCGTCAAGCCAGGGATAACGCTGTCGCCGACAACCTTGGACGCGGTGCGTGAGCTGATCCGATCTCCTCGGACCAAGGGCTCGCCTGTGAGTTCCTTCCGACTCCATGCTGACGGCAGAGTGGGAGAGGGACTGTACGGCGCACATTCGGGGCAAAGGATCCGAAACTGGATGACCCTCGCCTTGCGGCCGATCGTCGCACGACATTTCCCGTCCCTGATCCACCGGCGCTTCAGCCAACGCAACTTTTACTCCCGGACCTGCTATCTCGCTTCGGATGTGCTACCGACGGTTCTGGACGAATTTATGGCGCTGGGTCTGGCAAAACAGCTCACGGCAAATTATATACTCACGGGCCACGACCTGTTCCTGGAGAACAGTTCGGATCAGAAGGGTTTTGGCTTGCACGCAGACCCTTGGAGCCTGGAGATCTTCTACAGTACTGACGACGATGTGAGCGCGTATATACAGCTTCAGGACGTTAACGAACAGACCGGCGGAAGACTCATGGTTGACCCTACCTTCGAAACGTCGCTGCGGTTTCGACATCGCAACCGAATGATGAAAGAGTTCAGCGAGATATGCGAGAAGCTGGGTTCAATTGATGATGACGGCAACGCCAGCCGAGAAGTTGTCCTACGTTCCAAAGCTGCCCGAAATGAGTTTCGGCGCTTGAGGTCAGAGTGGGAGGCCCTGCCACGGCCCAAGAGCGAAGATCTAAGTCCCGTTGACGCACGGGCGGGCGAAGTCACCCTCTTCTCCAACCGGCACTTCCACAGTACGGAACCCTGGGCTTCACACAACAAGGTGAACAGATCCGTGTACATCGTGAGATGCATGCCCATCTACGATGTCAAACTTCAGCTGCCATCGAGTTTTCTTGATGGAGTCCCGTGCAACCGCTTCGTTCTAGATCCCAAGAACGAACGTGTGCTGCCGATCGACCCTCAGACCAACGTGCTCCAGCGCTACGGCATCCCCTTGCCTTTGCTGGCAGACGCTTGAGGAAGTGCGGCCGAGGGCCCGGCTTCGGAACCGTCCGCCCAAACCGCAATGCGAGATGATTCGGAAAACCTTATCCGCACTCAGCCTGAGCAGATCACGCAGCCGCACGGCTACTGGTGATAACAACGATGTCACAAACTTTCTGCTCAGCACCCGCCCAAGTGCCTTATCTGAAATGGTTCTGTTCGGGTGATGGGGTTGGGAGACGCCCTAGGCGGTACATTGTTGGACGGAACCGGCCGCGCGACTCGTATTACTACTACTTCATGCGCCACTTCAACGCCGTACGGGACTCTCGCTGGAAGCTCTTTGTACAACGGACCGGACGGGAAGGCGGAAGACGCGTGAACGTGCCGGTCACCGAGCTCTACGACTTGAAGGCAGACATCGGCGAGACGACGAACGTAGCCGACAAGCACCCGGAGGTCGTGGCTCGGTTGAGAAAGCTGGCGAGAAGGCGCAGGCGGATCTCGGCGATGGGGACCGAGGCGAATACACGTCCGCCCGGGTTTGTGAAGAGCTCGGCACGATACGAAGGCACGTCATTACCGTATCGCTTCACGGGGCGGGCCTCCGGGGACCGCATGTCGGGCGAGGTCGACCTCGGCGAGTACGGAACCGGGCTGGCGGGCGCGGCGAGTACGGAACCGGGCTGGCGGGCGTGGCGATTCAGCTAGCGCGATTCCAGAGATTCTCGTCACCATCCTTTCCAACTGCCGTCGGCGCTACGGTACTGGCGGTACGACATGCTTTCGTCATAGGGAAGCGGTGCGACGCGCTCTTCCTTGACGTTGCTTCCCAGTCCTGGGGATTGCCGGGATCGCGGATAGCCTGCCTGAGGTACGTGCCTTCGGCCTTGTAGACGACACCCATCCCACCTTCACCGAGCTTTTCGGTGATCTTGTAATGCGAGATGGTTTGGCTTCTCCCCATCGGGTACTCCTTTCCCATTCGCTGAATTATGTCCCACTTTATCCTGTCTCACTTCTGGGGCTAACTCCATTCACTCCATCGCAACGATGTCACTCGTGATCGGCCCAGAGCCTCGGCAACTCTCTGATGGGACTTGATGGGTCCGGCTCAGCGACCGATTTAGAAGGCTCTGACGCCCGGATCGCTCAATGGGAAATCATTTCGCGTTACCTATCCGACCTTCACGACTCTTGGCCAGCACTCTACCGTAGGCACCCGGACAAAGACCCTCGTGGTGAAGCCTCCGCTTGCACGGAGGCCAACAGATCTCAGGGTCGACCCAATCCACTCATCCGCGGACCCGCATAGCGGGCTTCTCGTAGCATTGACCCACGCACCGGGCGGGTTTAGCACTGGAGTCACCGCCTGCTCGGAAGCGATCCGTCTCGACCGCCGCGTTGCATAGCCAAACTGACCGACGAGTGATTCTTTCGGTTTACCGGTACAAGAGTTGTCTAAGATACAGTCATGTCATACCGGTTTTTGCTGCTCGCGCTGTTGTCGTTCTGTATCGGCTGGGGGCAGACGTCTAGTTCTTGGACGCCCGAGGATGCGATGGGGGTCGATACGGTCGGGGAAGTGGTGCCGTCGCCGGACGGGCGTTGGTTGGCGTACACGCGGACAGAGGCCGTGATGGAAGAAGAGAAGAGCGAGATGGTGACGCAGATTTATCTCGCCCGCTACGACGGCTCGCGCGGATTTCAGTTGACTACCGGCGAGAAGGGGGCGAACTCCCCGGTCTTCTCGCCGCGGCGTACATTCGTCTACTTTCAGTCGAGTCGCTCGGGCAGTTCGAATATCTGGCGTATCCCCGTCGCGGGCGGCGAGGCGATACAACTCACGGATTGGGAGGGCTCGATCGGCGATTTGAGCGTTTCTCCCGATGACCGCTGGATCGCGTTCAGCGGCCGCAAGAAGGACAAGGAACGCGAGAAAGCCAAGAAGCAGAAGCTCGACTTCACCATCGTCGACGAGAAGCCGAACAACTACGGGCTGTGGATCGTCAGCGTCGATCCTGAAGATCAAGGCGAGGGCCCCCGCGAGATCGTGGACAACGAGAACCATGTTGCGAAGTTTGAGTGGTCGCTCGATTCCCATCGCATCGTTTTCGAGCACTGGCCGCGGAATGAGCCCGATCACTGGATGCAGTCGGACATCTCCGAAGTCGATGTCGAAAGCAAAGCGGTCAAGACGCTCGCCGACGGCAAGGTGTCGGAGCGTTCGCCGAAATACTCGCCCGACGGTAAGCTGCTGGCGTTCGTGCGCGGCAGCATGGTCAGAAACTGGGTGCCCGAGGGCCGCCTCGTCGTCAAGAATCTCGCGTCCAGCCAAGAACGCATTCTGGCTTTGACACAAGATGAGTTCGGGCGCGGCTCGAATCTGCTGGGGTTTGGGGCGGATTCGGATCGAGTATTTTTCACTGAGACGCAGGGGACCCGGAATGTTCTCGTTTCCCTCGCTCTTGACGGCAAACCCGAGAATCTCGGCTTCCCGGATTCTGGGACGGTCTCCTCCTCCGGCGGTGTGCGTCTGAACGCGGCGGGAACGCACATCGGTCTGTCGGCCGAGAGTGTTGACAAGGCTGTGGAAGTCTACCTGTTTGACGTGAAGAAGCGTAGGGCGGCGAGATCGAGCGACATCCATGAGGAGTTGCGGACGCATTCGTTTGCTCGCACGGAGCTTATTCGCTGGAAGTCGAAAGACGGCCGCGAAATTGAAGGTTTGCTGACGTATCCCTTGGGGTATCAGGAAGGCCGGCGGGTGCCGCTCGCGCTGGTGATTCATGGCGGGCCGATGGGTGTGTTCACCGAGACGTTCATTGGGGCTCGCGGGCTGTATCCGATTGCAACGTTTGCGATGGAGGGCTATGCGGTGCTGCGGCCGAACCCGCGTGGGGGGTCGGGTTATGGTCTGGAGTTTCGCAAAGCCAATTTCGATGACTGGGGCGGCGGCGACTATGAAGACATCATGGCGGGCGTCGACCATGTGATCGAGATGGGAGTCGTCGACCCGGACCGTATGGCGGTGATGGGCTGGAGCTACGGTGGATTCATGACGAGCTGGGTGATCGGTCAGACCGACCGATTCAAGGCGGCCTGCGTGGGTGCGGCGGTGACAAATCTTTGGAGCTTCACCGGGACGTCAGACATTCTCGATTTCCTGCCGGGCTACTTCAACGGCGAGCCGTGGGAAAACTTCGACGGATACCGCAAACACTCGCCGATGAGCTACGTGCAGAACGTGAAGACGCCTGCGCTCGTGCTGCACGGCGAGCGCGATCTGCGGGTGCCGATTTCGCAGGGGTATGAGTTTTACAACGCGCTGAAGCGGCGGGGGGTGAAGACGAAGATGGTTGTGTATCCACGGCAACCGCATGGGCCGCGGGAGCCGAAGTTCTTGCTGGATGTGGCCAAGCGGCACTTGGCTTGGATGGAAGAGCACATCGGGAAGTAGTATACATAGATGCTATCATAACTATGGACATATGACCATAGTCCAAGAAATCATACCGGCCGGAAAATTCAAAGCTCAGTGCTTGGCGCTGCTTGACGACGTAGCTCTGACGGGCAAGGAACTTGTCATTACGAAACGCGGTAAGCCCGTCGCCAAGGTCGTCCCCATTGATGACGAGAAGCCTCCGTCGCTACTTGGGAGCGTACTGTGGGAGAAGGATATCGTGTCTCCTATAGACGAACAGTGGGATGCCGAATCGTGACGGTGATTGACACCCATGTATGGGTCTGGCACGAGAGTAACCCGGAGAAGCTGAGTAAGCGTGCAACGAGCGCTATCCGCGAGGCGGATTCGATTGGGATTTGCGCGATCAGTTGTTGGGAGATCCCGATGCTCGTCGAGAAGGCGAAACTCAAACTCGACCGGGACGTCCTGGTTTGGCTGAAGCAAGCACTGGCTAGACCCCGGACCGTACTGCTCCCCATTACCCCCGAGATCGGAGTGGCTTCTTCAACTCTGGGGCCGGACTTCCATGGAGACCCCGCCGACCGCTTAATTGCCGCTACGACCTTGCTGCACAGAGGCGAACTAGTGACTAAGGATCGGCGACTTCGAGATGTGGCGCGGATCCCGACTGTCTGGTAGTGTCGCAGTTTGATTCGCGTTAGCCGAACCGCGGATCAGCAAGCGTTTCGCTGAGCGGCTGAAGCCTGTACCGGGGAAGGACGCTCAAGCGCCCTGGCGCGAGTGTGAGAAAGCGGAAACCGGCCATAAATGACCGGCCTACACGCGCTTCGCGCGGAAACCGCCTGAAGGCGGTTGGGGAACGTCGAGCCCTCATCGCTCTGGAGATCACCTAGTGACCCCGTCGGTATTTCGAAAGCAGCTTGCAGTGGTGCAAACTGAGACACTACCAACTGTCTGGTAGGCTTCTCGCGCGGTTTCGAGTAACTAACCTTTTTCTCACCGGCGCGTCTAACGGGATTGCAGGTAGCCAGGGTGGAAACAGTCAACGTGGCGAACCGGCCGCGCCCCGAGGATCTCAGCGAAAAAGCGTTGATCCAGGCGGCCCAGCGGCAGGACCACGACGCATTTGAGCAGCTGGTGCGCCTGCACGATCGTAGCGTGCTGCGGGTCGCTCTGAATGTGCTGCGGTCGGAAGAGGACGCCCGCGATGCCTATCAGGAAGTGTTTCTGCGGACGTATCGCAGCCTGAATAGCTTCCGGTTCCAATGCAGTTTCAATACATGGCTCTATCGCATCGCCACGAATGTTTGCCTGGATCAACTACGCCGCAAGAGCGTGCGCAAGGACCAGTGGGGGACGGGAGAGATGGGCGGCGAAGGGCCGGGGCCGCTCGACTTGGCGTCGGACGATCGCGCTTCGAGCAATCCCGACCGGGTGCTTGTGCGGCGGGACACGGCGGGACGCATCGCCGCGGCGCTCGACCTGCTGACGCCCAAAGAGCGGACCGTTTTCGCACTGAAGCACTACGAAGGGCTGCGGCTGCGTTTGATCGGCGAGAGGCTCGAAATCAGTGAGGAAGCAACGAAGAACTGCTTATTCCGGGCGCATCGGAAGCTGAGAGTTGCTTTGAAGGACGTGCCACGATGAACTGCGAATCGATTCAGTCACAGATCACGCTCTATCTCTACGGTGAACTCGGGTCGGACGAGACCGAAGCGCTCGAGGCCCATATCGAGTCGTGCGGAACGTGCGCACGGGCTTTGGAGGAATCGCGCACATTCTTTGCGACGATGAACGAGCGACCCATGGCGAGCGTGCCTCACGCCTTACTTGTGGAGTGTCGTCAGGATCTGATGCGCGAGGTGTCCCAGGTCGAGCCGGAACCGGTCAGCGTGTGGCATCGGTTCACCGCTTGGTTCTCAGGAATTCAGAATGCTTGGCGGCCGGCCTTGGCCGTTGCCTCTCTGGCGATGGCTTTTGTGATCGGCCGCGGAACGGGCCCTGAATCCCCAGGAACTCTTGGCGGGGCGGTAGAGCCGCCGACGCGCGGGCAGTTAGTTTCGTTCGAATCGGAGCCGATGTTGACGGGCATTGAGTCCGTTGCCCGCGAAGGTAGCCGTGGACAAGTGGAGATTGTGATCGAGGAAGTAAGCCGCCGCACGATTACCGGAAACGCCTCGGACCCTCACATCCAAGACTTGCTGCTTTCGACGGTTCAAAGCGCGCCGAATGAAGGCGCCCGGCTTGAGTCGGTCGACATTTTGACGGAGCGTGCCGGGGACAGCGAGGTTCGGCAAATGCTGCTGAACTCGATGCTCCAAGACCGTAATCCGGGCGTTCGTTTGAAAGCCTTGGAGACGTTGAGCCCGCAAAAGGACGACCCGGAAGTCCGGCGGGCGCTGATTGAAGTGCTGCGCTGGGACCCCCTTGCCGGCATGCGGACTAACGCGATCAATCTGCTCACCGAGGAGCCTGACCGGCGGTTGGTCGGCGTGCTGCAAGAGTTGGTCGAAACCACAGACCACGACTATGTGCGATTGCGTTCGAGACGCGCGCTTCAGGATTTGAATGCTTCCGTGGACCGCTTCTAGGTGTTGAAGATGAACGGAGAAATTAAAATGAGAGCCGCGAAACTGTTGACGGGGCTACTGGCCTTGGGATTGATGTTGCCGGTTGCGGGGGCCATCCGCAAGGAGGGCCGCTACTGGATTGAGGAGAAGGAAAGCTCGATTCCAGCCGGGACGAAGCTGCGGATTACGTCGATTGGTCCTGTCTTGGTGGCGGGTGGTTCAGACAACAACATTCGATTCAAGGTCACGAGGAGGGTGCGCGCCAATACGCAGCGGGAGGCGGAGCAGTTGTTCGCGGATGCATCCCTAACGGCGGCTTTGCAGAACGAGACGGCTGTAATTTCCCAGGAGGATCCGCATTGTAGGCGCTGCAATTTTTCGGCATATCTCGAAGTCTTCCCTCCGCGGCGCACGCAGCAGACCGTGATCGACTCGGAGGGCGGTTCTCTCACGGTGCGGGCCTTGGAGGGAAGGGTGAACGCCAGCACCAAGGGGGGGGCAGTCACTATCGAAGAGATCGGGCGCTCGGTGCGCGCCAATACAGCGGGCGGCGGTATGTTCCTGCGCTCGATTGGTGGAGAGGTGTTGTGTGATACCGCCGGCGGCGTCATCTCACTCGACGGAAGCGGCAGCGACGCCACGCTAACAACAAGCGGGGGATCGATCACCGCCCGCAATGTCACCGGGATTCTGCGAGCCGAGACGGCGGGCGGGAGCATCACGGCGGAGAAGATTGGCGGAAGTTTGATTGCCGAGACCTCGGGTGGCTCGATCCATATAAGTGACGTTGCCGGTCGTGTGAGCGCCGAGACTGCCGGCGGTTCCGTGAATATCACGTCCGCGCCGGGGGGCGTCCGTGCCGAGACGGCAGGCGGCAAGATCAACCTCCGTGATGTCGCGGGCGCTGTGGTGGCGTCGAACGTGACCGGTAGCATCCAAGTCTACTTTTTGCAAGGGCAGCCGCTGCAAGGTTCCGTGCTCGAAACCAACGTGGGTAGCATCGATGTTTGGCTCCCGGCGGATCTGAAGGTCACGATCGAGGCGATTGTCGAACTGGCGAATGGCGCTCGCCGGATCCAAAGTGACTTTGCCGCGATCCGCGTGCGGCAGAACAGCGAGCGTTTCGGCCCAACCGCTGTCACGGCGGACGGCGCTCTGAACGGCGGCGGGCCGGTACTGCGCATCCTGAATACGGCAGGTCGCATCAAGATTCAGCGGTTGGAGTAATTGAAGAGCCTTGACGAGGAATAACGCTATGACACTGATCAGTCGCTTGAGCCTTGTTGCTTGTTTCGTTCCCTTGATGGTGGTGTCGGCACAAGTTGTGCAAGTGCCCGAGCAACCGTTCCCCAGCTACGGCTCCTACGGGCCGGCCAACTTCTACGCAGCGCAACTGCGCTTGGGCGGCAGCTACCTCGGTGTGCATTTGGTTGAGGTGGATGAAGGACGGGCCGTGGAGCTACGGATGCCGGGTCCGGCGGGCGTCGAGATTACGAGCGTGGCCAAGGGCAGTCCGGCGGACGAAGGCGGCATTGTCGCCGGCGATGTGATTCTAGAGTTCCGTACAGAAAAGGTCGCGGGTGTGGAGCCCTTTATGCGGTTGGTTCGCGAGACGCCAGTCGGCCGCAAAGTGCCGGTGCTTGTCTGGCGACACGGCGCCGAGCAGACACTGGCCGTTAAGGTCGGCAAGCGCCAGGCTCCGAATATCACACTGTTGCGGAAGAATTGTGAAGGCGAGGACTGCACCAATCAGCCATTCGACTTCACGATGCGGAACTTCGGCCTCCATGTTCCGATCCCCCAAGTCGTGATGAAGACGAAAGTACTGGGAGCGGAACTCGAAGGGGTCAAGGGCCAGTTTGGTGAGTTCTTCGGAGTGGACGAAGGTGTTCTTGTGCGTTCGGTGGACTCGAATTCTCCGGCGGGCCGGGCCCAGCTTCAGGCGGGCGATGTGATCGTCTCGGTGGCCGGCGAAGCGGTCAAGACACCCCATCAGATTCACAGCAAAATCCGCACCGCTGACGAAGAGGAAATCTCAATCGAAGTCATGCGTTCGCGCAAGAAGAGGACGCTCCAGATTGAGCCGATACGGGTCCGCGGCTCGTCGTCACCCCGAAATCGGCGGGCACGGACGATTCCGACGCGGCGGTTGTAGCCGCTCACTGTCTAGTAATAGTCCGCGCAGCTCATGAAGTAGCCGCAGGTCTCACACAATAACTTGCACTTGTGCTCGGTCAAGCGCTTCGAGCATCGCGGGCAATAGAGGCAAGGGTCTGGGTGCGCTTGCGGACCGATCTGATCGGCTTGCGGGGCGGCGTTGGTCTCTTTCATGGCACTGGAACACGCTACGAGGGAATTGTTTGTGGGGATGATTATATCAAATCGCCACGTCAGGCGACTCGATGAAGGAACGGAGTGTTACCGTGCGGTCATGAACCCCGTTTTTTCCGCCCCACGGCTGGGCTCGGTATTCCACCAAACAGTGGTGGTTGCAAACCATTTAGGATTTCGATATCGTCCATGGATGGTATGAGTGCACCTGCAACTGCGTCCGTCAGCCAAGAAGTCACATCCGATCTCACCAATAGGCTTTTGTACTACATGGTGTTGATGCGGGAGCTAGAAGACCGCATCGAACTCAAGCTGTATCGCCAGGGAAAAGTCGTTGGTGGCTGCTATACGGGCCGCGGGCAGGAAGCGATTCCGACGGGTAGCGCGATTTTGTCGCGTCCGGACGATTACCTCTGCCCTTCCCACCGCGACATGGCGGCTTTCCTCATTCGGGGCATGACGCCTCGAGAGGTTCTGGCGCAATATCTCGGCCGTGCGACCGGACCGACCGGTGGGCGCGACGGCAACATGCATTTCGGTTCCGAGCAGAAGCATCTGCTCCCGATCATCTCCAGCATCGGGGCGAGCGTTCCGGTGGCGACGGGAATTGCCCTGGCGATGAAGTACCGGGGTGAGCCCCACGTCGTGTTTAACTACTGGGGCGACGGCGCGACCAGCCGCGGTGACTGGCACGAGGGCATCAATTTCGCGACCGTCCAGAAGCTGCCAATCGTGTACCTGTGCAACAACAACCTGTACGCCTATTCGACGCCGGTCGATAAACAGATGGCGGTGCCGAACGTGGCCGACCGGGCGTCCGCGTATGACATGCCGGCAGAGATCGTTGACGGCAATGACGTATTGGCCGTTCACGAAGCCACGAAACGCGCCATCGCTCACGCGCGCAACGGGAACGGGCCGTACCTAATCGAGTGCAAAACGTTCCGCATCGGTGGCCATTCGGCCCACGACTCCGCGGACTATGTGCCGGCGGAGGTCCGCGACGAGTGGTCGAGGAAGGACCCCATCCTTCGGCTGCAAAAGGAGATGGTTGATCGGGATTGGGCAACGGAACAGGACTTCAAGCAACTACGCCAAGGTGTGCTCGACGAAATCGACGACGCGGTCAACTGGGCTCTCAAACAGCCTTTCCCGGATCGGGCGACGCTCGAAGAGAATGTCTATGAAGTCATCTAATCCCTTTTCGTTTCCGTTCGTCGTAGAGCAATAGAAAATCCCTATGGCCCTGACAACCTACCTTGAGGCGATCCGCGAAGGATTGCTGGAAGAGATGCGCCGCGACGAGTCGGTCTTCGTGATGGGTGAGGATGTCGGAGTGTACGGCGGCGCGTTCAAAGTCACGAAGGGCTTTGTTGAGGAATTTGGCGAGCGGCGGGTGATCGACGCACCACTTTCGGAATCGGCAATCATCGGCGCCGGGACGGGCGCGGCCCTCAACGGGCTGCGGCCGGTGGTCGAGATGCAGTTCTCTGACTTCATGGCGTGCGGCTTTGACCAGATTACGAATTTCGCTGCGAAGTGCCGCTACCGTTGGGGCGCTTCGGTCCCGATGGTGGTGCGTGCGCCGGCCGGAGGCGGTATCCACGGCGGTCCGTTTCATTCTCAGAACCCGGAGATGCCGTACGTCCACACGCCGGGGTTGAAGGTCGTCCAGCCGGCCACGGCGCATGATGCCAAAGGGCTGATCAAGGCGGCCGTCCGTGACAACGATCCGGTGATCTTTCTCGAGCACAAGTACCTTTACCGCAGCGTGAAGGAAGAGCTGCCGCAGCACGAATACGTCGTGCCGTTGAGCCGGGCGGCGGTGAGCCGCGAGGGGTCGGACCTCAGCGTGATTACCTACGGCTGGATGGTCCACGTGGCCCTCGAAGCGGCCGAGCAGCTTGCGTCCGAGGGGATCGACATGGAAGTGGTCGATTTGCGGACGCTGGCGCCGCTGGACCGCGACACGGTCCTGGTGTCGGTCAGGAAGACCAGCAAAGTCATCCTGCTGCATGAGGACACGTTGACCGGCGGGCTGGGTGGTGAGCTCGCCGGCATCATCAGCGAACATGCATTTGAAGACCTGGACGGCCCGCTTGTCCGGATCGCCGCGCCGGATACCCCGGTTCCTTTCAGTCCTACCTTGGAAGAAGCCTTCTTGCCGAATACGAAGACGGTAATCGAGAAGGCCCGTTGGCTGTATCGCTACTAACCCCCTGGAGCATGTAGTGGATCGACCCGTGCCCCAACGGCGCGGAGGTGATTATAGACTTGTTAATTGGAGGAGTTGGAGGCATTGCTCCGGCTTGATTGGACGATATGGCGAAGCGGAAGAACGCCCGCGGGAAGAAGAGCCTCGACAAGTTGCGGCCGTCCCGTCAGGAGTCGCGGGCGACACCGGCATCCTCTGAAGAGGCATCGACCGTCGTAACGCCGATGGGGTCCCTCATTTCCCGCCTGTTTCGTCCCGTCGATATTGCGTCTTTGGTCGTCTTCCGGGTCTGCTTCGGTGTGATTATGGCCTGGGAGGCGTATCACTACCTTTACACGGGCTGGGTTGGCGCTTTCTGGGTCGTGCCCAAGTTTAACTTCACGTTCTTGGCGTTCGACTGGGTGCGGCCCTGGCCGGGTGACGGGATGTACCTGCATTTCCTAGCGCTCGGGATTTTGGCATTGTGTATCGCAGCCGGATGCTTTTACCGGCTGGCGACAATACTGTTTTTCCCCGGGTTTGCCTACGTCTTGCTACTTGACAAGACGTACTATCTCAATCATTTCTACTTGCTGACGATCATCAGCTTTCTGCTGATTCTGGTTCCCGCGAATCAGGCCTTTTCAATCGATGCGTGGCGCAACCAGAAGATCCGTTCCAAGACAGCACCGGCTTGGGCGGTGTGGGCGCTGGCGGTGCAGATTGCGATCCCTTACTTCTATGGCGGGATCGCGAAGCTCACACCAGATTGGCTGTTCCTCGGTGAGCCGTCACGACTATTTCTGGTGGGTGCGGCGCAGGGTCCGATCCTTAACTGGCTTTTTACCGCCGAGCCGGTCGTCTACTTGTTTGCCTGGAGTGGGATGTTGTTTGACCTGTTCATCCCGTTCCTACTGTGGTGGCCCCGTACGCGGACACCTGCCTACGTGGCGGTGCTTATCTTCCATTGCACCAATGCGTTTTTCTTCAGAATCGGCGTATTCCCGTGGTTCATGATTTGTGCGAGTACTCTGTTCTTTGCGCCGGGCTGGCCGCGGCGATTCGGCTTCCCACCGGCATGGAAGAACTTACGACGGAGAGACGGCCTGCCTCAAGTTGCGAAGCGGCGCAACGCCGCACCTGGTGGCTGGGCCTCCGCGGCATGGGGCCAGAAGGCCGCCGTGATCGCGCTAGCCGTGCACTTCATGATTCAGTTCGTTGTCCCCTTCCACCATTTCTTGTACCCAGGGGATGCTAAGTGGACGCGCGAAGGAGGCTACTTCGTCTGGCATATGAAGCTCGCTGATCTCAAAGGTCAGGGGACGTTCACCGTGACGGAGCCGGCCACGGGGAGGACGTGGAAACCTGATCTCAAACGTCACCTGAATGTACGTCAAGTACAGATTATGTTTTCGGACCCTGACATGGTGCTGCAATACGCTCATTTCTTGGAGCGAGAAGCGCTTGCTAACGGACTGAGGGACATTGAGGTCCGCGCCAAGGTTCAATGCTCACTGAATCGGCGCAAGCCCCGTTTGATCATTGACCCAGAAGCGGACCTCACTGCTCACGAGCGGAACCTGTGGCCGGCGTCTTTCATCATCCCTTTCGAGGAGGCACCCGTCGTCGGCGAGACCGACCCTACCCGAGCGACTATTGATTCCGCGCGCTCGACGGAGTAGAATCTCGCCATGCGACACCTGACCCTGCTCGTCACGACATTCCTGTTGATCGTCTCGGCCGTGTTCGGACAATCCGAGACGAAACGCTACCTCTACATGAGTACGCCGGATGGTGCTCAGAAGGAGGGTCGTGCGGAAGGTGCGGGAATCCTGGTCTTCGATATTGACGACGGGCACAAACTGGTCCGGCGGATCGACATCCCGATCTTCAACGAGGGGCTGCGCGGTTTCGCGGGAAATCTGAAGACGCACAGCGCCTACTATTCCTCGACCAACCGACGACTCGGGATGTTTGATCTTGAGACGGAGAAGATTGTCTGGGAGAAGACGTACGATGCGGGCGCCGACCGGTCGTCGATCACGATGGACGGCAAGAAGATCTACGTGCCGACCGGATGGTGGTACTCAGGCGCGGACTCGGGGTTCCTTGTGGTCAACGGCGAGACCGGTAACCTGATCAAGCGTATCCACGTCGGCCCCCAGGCGCACAACAGCATCGTGAGTCTCGACGGGAAGAAGGTCTATCTGGGAACGCGCACGATGCTGTCGATCTTTGATACGGCGACGGACCAGATGATCCGGCAGATCCCGGACGTCGGCGAACGCGGCATTTTCCCGTACACGATCACGAGTAATCAGAAGATCGGCTACGTGTGTCTGGGGAATCACGTGGGCTTTGATGTTGTGGACCTAGAGAAGGGCAAGGCACTGCATCGGGTATTCGCGGGTGACGAGAAGATTGCTCATCGCACGCACGGCGCCGGGCTCACGCCGGATGAGACCGAGCTTTGGATCAGCGACCAGGAGGGACAGAAACTATTCATCTTCGACGCCACGAAGATACCTCCGACGCCCAAGGGGCATGTTGAGCTGACTCAAGGAGGCCACGGGTGGATCACCTTCAGCTTGGACGGTAAGTACGCCTGGTCTCATACGCCCGACGTCTTCGATGTGAAGACGAAGAAGCTGGTCGCTACGCTACGCGACGAAAGCGGCAAGCCGATCAGTGGCTCGAAGTTCTTCGAGGTTCATTTCCGCGACGGGAAAGTCGTCGAGCTGAGCAATGAATTTGGGCTGGGGCGGAAGTAGCTGCTAGGGTTCAGCCAGTAGTTTCTCGACAGACCAGTAGTCTGTTCGGTCCTCATTAGCGGCGCGAACTTGACTCACCGCATCGGCCGAGATGGGGCTGCTTGGGGGGCCGAAGCTTGTCCTCACGAAAGTGAGCAGCGATGCCGCGTCAGCGTCGGACAGGATTTGTCCAAAGCCGGGCATCTCGCGGTTATAGACCTTGCCCTGAATCTCCATCTCGCCCCGAACGCCGTGGAGGACGAGCTTGATGAGACGGTCTTCAGGGCCGGTAACCCAGGGCGAATTGTCGAGCGGCGGCGCCTCGCCGACGGCCTGTCCGTCGTATTGGTGGCAGGCAGCGCAGTAGCTTTGGAAGAGATCGCCACCGGCCTTGGCAGGTGCGGGCGGTGGGCTTGACTGCGGCGGAGGAGAGTAACAGCCGGCCAGTAGCAGGCCCGCAAAGGAAGCCACGACCAGCCATTGATTCCCAGGGCGTAGGGAAGAATTAGGCTTGTCCGGCATGTGTGTTGCCCCGAGGTTGCGTGTCAGTATACGGCACGTTCTGTCACCACAAGCTCGAGGACAGGCCTGACAAGGCGCGGTTGCTAGAATGAGGCTCCCCGATGGACCTACTCGCTTCTCTCAATCCTCGTCAGCGCGAGGCGGTTCTCCATACCGAAGGTCCGTTGCTCATCTTGGCTGGTGCGGGGAGCGGCAAGACGCGCGTCCTGATTCACCGCATTGCTCATCTCATCCAAGGCGTGGGCGCGACGCCGGAGTCGATCCTCGCCGTCACCTTCACGAACAAGGCTGCCGGCGAGATGCGATCTCGCGTGAGCAGCACCCTCGAAGACAGCGGCATGGCGCTGGAGCGATCGCCGTTCGTCTCGACCTTTCACTCGTTTTGCGTGCGCTTGCTGCGGCGCTACGGAGCACCTCTCGCGGATCTGCGGCCCGGCTTCACATCGAGCTTCACGATCTTCGACGAAGCCGACCAGGTGGCGGCGGTGAAATCCGTCTACCGTGAAATCGGGATTGACGAGAAGTTCATGAAGGCACGTGCGCTGCTGTCGGCAGTCAGCCACTCCAAGAATCATGGGAAGACTCCGCAGGATTTCTATGAAAGCGCCGAGGGTCCGCAGGACGACAAGATCGCCGTTATCTTCGAGAAGTATCAGGCGCTGTTGCAATCCTCGAATGCCTTCGACTTCGATGACTTGCTGCTCGAAAGCGTGCGCCTGCTGAAGCACAGCGAACAGACCCGTGCTTCGTTGCACGAGCGCTTTCGCTACCTAATGATCGACGAGTACCAAGATACGAACCGGCCGCAATACGAGCTGATGAAGCTGCTTACCGGGGCGGCCCACAATGTGTGCGTGGTCGGCGACGAGGACCAGTCGATCTACAGTTGGCGCGGGGCCGACATTCGTAATATTCTCGACTTTGAGAAGGGTTTTCCCGAGGCAAGCGTCGTACGCCTCGAACAGAACTATCGCTCGACGAAGCGCATTCTGGCTGCCGCCAGCGGGGTCGTGGCGAACAACCTTGACCGCAAGGGCAAGAACCTCTGGGCCGACGGGGAAGAGGGCTCGCCGGTTCTGTTCTACCATGCCCCGGATAGCGACGCCGAAGCTCGTTATGCCGCACGTTGCGTTGACCGCCATCTGACCGAGAACCCGGGCAAGAACGCGGCCATCCTCTATCGCGCCAATTCGCAGTCACGACAAATCGAGGAAGCGCTACGCCGCATCAACCGCGACTACAAAGTCGTCGGGGGCGTGAGCTTCTACCAGCGCGCTGAAGTCAAAGATATCCTGGCGTACCTCAAGTCGGCGACATCGTCCGCCAACGCGATCAGCCTGATGCGGATCATCAACACTCCGGCGCGGGGCATCGGCCGTACGACCGTCGAACAGATCGAAAACCACGCCCGGCGCGCCGGCATCTCGATGTGGGAAGCAATCGAGCAGATGCTGAGCGAGGGCCGTTTCCCGGCGCGGGCGCGGGCGGCGGTGGCGGTCTTCCACCGGCTAATCGGTGGTCTTCGCAAGCAGTTGAGCGATGAACCTTGGTACGAGGCGATTCCGTGGATCATGGATGAATCCGGGTACCGCAGCATGCTCGAATCGGACGGCTCGATCGAAGCTGCCGGACGGCTTGAGAACATCAACGAGTTCATCAACGCGGCGGCGGACGCCTATCGCCGCAGCGAGAGCTTGGACGAGTTTCTGGACCAAGCGGCGCTCGTCGCTGACACGGATCAGTTGGATTCGTCCTCGCCGGTACTGCTCATGACGTTACATAGCGCCAAGGGTCTGGAGTTTCCGCTTGTCGTGATGACCGGCCTCGAGGAAGGCATCTTCCCGCACGGCCGTTCGCTGGAAGACCCTGCCGCGCTGGAGGAAGAACGGCGACTTTGCTATGTCGGGATGACACGCGCTCGGGAGCAGTTGATCCTGATCGCGGCGCGGGCACGCCGCCGTTTCGGGGGCGGGTCTCCCGAGCTTATGATGCCGTCCCGCTTTCTGAAAGAGATTCCGAGGGACGTGCTGCAAAGTGTGGGGCAGCAGGTGTCGCCCTCCTGGAATACGGGCGATGGCTACAGCCTGGATCTGCAGGCCGAGCAGCACGAAGTTCGCGAGACCGTGCAGCGGCGCTTGTATGACGGGCCGACGTACAACTCGGTGGAGAACCTCTCAGGCTTCTTCGCCAAGAAGAACCTGCCCGTCCCCGCGAACCTGAGACGCCCGGCCCAGGCGAAGCCTCGGTCTGGCGCCCCCGCCCAGCGCATGCCTGCCGGAGGACCGGCTTGGCGAGCGCGGCATACTAGTGGTTACCGGCTCGGCGAGAAAGTTCGCCATTCGAAGTATGGTGTCGGGACGGTGATGAAATTCGAAGGCGACGGCGATGATACGAAGCTGACGGTACATTTCCGTTCAGCGGGATTGAAGAAGCTCGTCGCGAAGTTTGCGGGCTTGCAGCCGGCTTAGGTCAGGCAACGCGTCCGTTTAGCGCTGACGAGCTCATACACATTCCCGCGCCATTCGATTGTGCGCGTGAGACCGGAGCGGACCAGCACGTAGAGCCAGATCCATGTGGCGATCGGCGTGTACCAAAAATACGTCCAACCGCAGCGGTCCAGCCACTCTTCGCGCTGTGGAAACATCATCCGGGCCGCCGCCCCGCGCACAGCACCCTTGCCCATGCCGGGAATGATGCTGATCGCCAGTCCGGCGAGGCCCACCAAGTGGCCCGAGGCCAACATCAGCAAGCTCACGACGATCGCACCACAGTAGATGATGTGACCGGCCAGGCCCGCGATCCACAGGCTCGGCCGGTAGACTCGCGTGATGATCAATTGGCGCACGGCCCAGTCGAGGAATTTTTTAGGAGTACAGCCGCCGGTGGTTGCTACCATCGCGCCGGGAACGAAGCGGATGCCGAGCTTCGCCGCGTTCATCGCCGCGGTGAGCCGGTAGTCGTCACTGACGGTTCCTTCCCAGAATGTCTTGACGTCGGCCTGTTCGAAAACTTTCCTTCGGATCGCTGTGCCGCCGCCCCACGCGAAGTTCTTGTCGTCATCCCGCATGGTGGAGGCGACGGTTGAATCCCAGACGCTGCGCATCAGAGGCCAGAACTGTTCCTCTTCCGGGAAGTACCAGCGAAACCCGGTCGTCGCGCCGACCGACTCTTCTTCCAGCGGCGCAATCAAAGCGCGGAGCCAGCCCGGCTCGACTTGGCCGTCGGAGTCCGCGAAAACGAACACCTCGCTCCGCGGGCGCGCGGCTTGCACCGCTTGCAACAGGTTGTGGACTTTCTCACCCGTGCAGTCGGGTGGTTCGCCTGCGACGACGATACGCGAGCGCTCGTCGAGGCAAGACTGCGTGATCTTGAGCGCATCGTCGTCAGCACTGCGCGTGACCACGATCAACTCGAAGTCGGGGTAGTCTTGCTCGATGAGTGAGCGAAGGTTTCGATGGAGTTCGTGATCGACGCCTTTGACCGGGAGGATCACCGAGGCCGGTGGCGCGTAAGGGCCAATAGGCTCTCGCAGTTCCGCTTCCACGTACTCGAGGTAGTCTCGGCCACCTCGGTTGGAAACGATGGCGGCGATGGCGGCGGGGATGACCAGAGCCCCAAAAAGGATTGTTAGCAATCGCAGAGTCTAACACAGCGTTCCGCACTTTCAGGCGATTGCGAGTCCGATCGAATCTCAGCTCCGGTCTTGAGCATCAGACAAGTGGGATCATGAGAGAAGGGGATGTCCCTTCGGCGCCCCGCATAGCCATGTCGTCCGTAAACGGACAAGCAGCGAAGAATCCGCGATCGATCGTATTTCAAGCGCGGGGTCTCGCAAAAGTCTACGAGATGGGCGAGGTCAAGGTCCAGGCCCTGCGCGGCGTGGACCTGGAGTTGTACTCCGGTGAGTTGGTCGTCTTGCTGGGGCCTTCCGGCAGCGGTAAATCCACGCTGCTGAACATTCTCGGCGGGCTCGATACCGCAACGAGCGGGCGGGTCACTTATCACGACAAGGATCTCACGCGCGCCTCCGATCGCGAGTTGACAGAGTACCGTCGCTACCATGTTGGATTCGTCTTTCAGTTCTACAATTTGATCCCGAGTCTTACCGCCTACGAAAACGTCGCGGCGGTGACCGAGATTTCGCGCGCTCCCATGAAACCCGAAGACGCTCTGGCTGTGGTGGGACTGGCCGAGCGCATGAACCATTTCCCAGCGCAGCTCTCGGGCGGCGAACAGCAACGGGTCGCGATCGCGAGAGCCGTGGCGAAGAACCCCGCTGTACTGTTGTGCGATGAACCTACCGGCGCGCTGGACTCAAAGACAGGCATCGTCGTCCTCGAAGCGCTCGAGCAGGCCAATCGCGAACTAGGCACCACGACCGCCGTCATCACCCACAACGCCGATATAGCGGGCATGGCGGATCGCGTGATTTATCTCAGCGACGGCTCCATCGCCAAGGTAGAAACGAACGAGCGAAAGAAATTCGCGCACGAACTGCACTGGTAACACGATGAGCATGCTCAATCGCAAACTGCGCCGCGACCTGTGGTCCATGAAAGGTCAGGCGTTGGCGATCGCGCTTGTGATCACGAGCGGCGCCGCGACGTTTGTGATGTCGCTGAGCACGCTCGATTCACTGCGGAGTACGCAGGCGTCCTACTACGGCGATTACCATTTCGCGGAAGCCTTCGCCGCACTGAAGCGCGCACCCGAGAGCATCCGGCAACGGTTCGAAGAAACCCCTGGGATTGATCATGCGCAGACCCGTGTCGTGGCTCCGGCGAACCTGGAACTGGAAGGTTTCGCCGACCCGATCACCGGGCAACTCGCCTCGCTTCCTGATCATGGCCAACCGGTTCTCAATCAGCTTTACCTGCGCCGGGGGCGGTTGGTCGATTCGGGTCGCGACGATGAGGTCGTTGTTCACGAGTCGTTCGCCGACGCTCACGGACTCGAACCAGGCGACCGGATCACGGCGATTGTGAACGGCCGCCGTAAGCAGCTCGAGATTGTCGGGATCGCGCTTTCACCCGAGTACATTTTCCCGATCGGTCCCGGCTCCATGATTCCGGACTTCAAGACCTACGGTGTACTGTGGATGGCTCGCACGCCGCTGGAGGCTGCCTATGACATGGAGGAAGCTTTCAATGATGTCTCGTTCGCACTGCGCCCGGAAGCCCAACTGGAAGAAGTTTTGGATCGCGTGGACGACATCATCGAGCGCTATGGAGGTCTGGGAGCGTTCGGCCGTAAGGATCAGGTCTCGCACCGCTATCTATCGGAGGAGTTCCGCCAACTTGAGCAGATGGCCACGATCTACCCGATCATCTTTCTCGGCGTGGCGGCGTTCTTGTTGAACGTTGTCATCACACGCTTGATCCGTACCGAGCGCGAGCAAGTTGCGACTCTCAAGGCTTTCGGCTACAGCAACGTGGCGATTGCTTGGCACTACGTGAAGTTCGTCCTCGCGATTGTCGGGTTCGGCGTCGTGGGAGGAGTCCTCGCCGGGGTTCGTTTCGGGCAAGGAATGAGCGCCATGTACATGGAGTTCTATCGCTTCCCGTATCTCCAGTACGTTCTGCAGCCCTATGTCGTGGTCGTTGCCGCTCTGGTCAGTGCCGGGGCGGCGCTTACGGGGACGATCTACTCGGTTCGCAAAGCCGCCCGGCTGGCCCCGGCGCAAGCGATGCGCCCTGAACCGCCCGCCACGTACAACGTGAGCCTCGTAGAGAGATTCGGTTTGGGTCGCTGGCTCACGCAGCCGACACGAATGATTATCCGGAATATCGAGCGCCAGCCTCTCAAGTCACTGCTCGCCACCACGGGTATCTCGATGGCCTGTGCCATCCTGATGGTGGGCTTCTTTTTCAGCGACACCGTGATGCTGATGATGCGCATCCAATTCGGGCTTATGCAGCGCGACGACATGACCGTCACATTTGTTGAACCCACCTCGCGCCGTGTTCTTCATGAGTTGGAAGCGATGCCCGGGGTGATGTATGGAGAAGTGTTCCGGTCCGTGCCGGTGAGGCTGCGCTCGGAGCATCGCGACTACCGAACGGCGATTCGAGGGGTGCAGCGCGGCGGCGATTTGAACCGGGTGCTCGACACCGACCTGCAGCCGATCGAGATGCCGCCCGCGGGTATTCTGCTTACCAATTTTCTGGGCGATTTGCTCAAGGTGAAGCCGGGCGATACGCTCACCGTGGAAGTTCTGGAAGGCCATCGCCCCACGCGAGAAGTGACCGTCGCGGGACTGGTGGAGCAGTTCGTGGGCGTATCGGCTTACATGGATATCGACGCGCTCAATCGCTTGATGCGCGAGGGTAGAGCTGTTTCGGGGGCCTACCTGGCGGCTGACTCGATGCTGGCGCCGGCAATCTATACGTCCCTGAAGGAAGCGCCCCGCATCGCGGGCGTGAGCGTGCGCGACAACATGCTACGGAGTTTCCATGAGACGATGGCGGAGCAGTTGCTGACATTCGCTTTCTTCATCACCATCTTCGCGGGAACGATCGCGTTCGGAGTGGTGTACAACAGTGCTCGGATCGCTCTTTCGGAGCGCAGCCGGGAGTTGGCGAGCTTGCGTGTGCTGGGTTTCACGCGGGGTGAAATCTCCTTCATCCTGCTGGGCGAACTGGCCGTTCTGACGTTCGCGGCGATTCCCTTGGGCTACCTGATTGGTCATGTGTTCTGCCGCTACATCACGTCGGCGCTCGAAACGGATTTGTTCCGCTTTCCGTTCGTGATTGAGCAGAGTACGTATGCGTTCGCGGCGACGGTCGTGCTGACCGCATCGCTGATTTCAGCTTTGCTCGTACGGCGAAAGCTGGATCACCTTGATCTCGTTGCCGTGTTGAAAACGAAAGAATAGAAGACCGATGAAACTGAGACGCGTTCTGTTCTGGTTGGTGGCGGTCGGTGGCGTGGTGGCCGCACTTGTGTGGGGATTCATGCCTCGGCCGATCCCGGTGGAGACGGCGATTGTTGAGCGCGGCCCGCTGCGCGTGACGGTGGAAGAAGAGGGCAAGACACGTGTGATCGATCGCTTTGTGGTGTCCGCGCCCGTGGCCGGATTTGCGCGCCGCCTCAATGCCGACGTGGGCGATGTCGTCAAGCGAGGACAGACATTGCTGTCGCTCGACCCGCTGCGCTCGACCGTGCTTGACCCCCGTAGCCGTGCCGAGGCACAGGCGCGCGTGGCTGTAACGGAGGCCTCCCTGAAGCGTGCGCAAAAGGATGTAGAAGCCGCCGCCGCCGAGTCTAGACTTTGGAAGACGCAACTCAAGCGACGGCGGGAATTGCACGACGCCGGGACGATTGCCGACGAAGTTCTGACCGAAACCGAGGCGTCCGCCGAACGCAGCGTTGCGCAGGAGCGGTCCGCGGAGTACGCCGTCGAGGTTGCGCGTTTAGAGCTTGAGGCGGCACAGACGTCCCTGCGCCATTCCGCCGCGCAGTCGCCAGGAAAGCCGGCTGAGACGGTGACCGTTCGAGCGCCCATCGGTGGCCGGGTACTCAAGGTCGTGCGTGAAAGCGAGGGCGTTGTGAACGCCGGTGACCCATTGATCGAAATAGCCAACCCGCGCGGGCTTGAGATCGAGGTCGAGTTGCTCTCGGCGGACGCCGTGAGGGTCGGCCCCGGTACGCGCGTGCTTTTAGATCGCTGGGGAGGCGAGAACTCGCTGCAAGGGGTTGTCCGCACGGTCGAGCCTGTTGGATTCACGAAGATCTCGGCTCTGGGCGTAGAAGAGCAGAGGGTGCTTGTGATTTCAGACATCACTTCACCCCCTGACGAGTGGGAGCGCCTGGGTGACGGCTACCGGGTCGAAGCGCGATTCATCCTGTGGGAAGGGGAGGGCGTACTCCAGCTTCCGAGCAGCGCGCTCTTCCGGCATGGGGAAGGTTGGACGGTATTCGCGGTGGAGGGTGGGTTCGCCACGCGGAAACCGGTTGAGTTGGGCCATCGCAACGGCTTGATCGCCGAGGTGCTATCCGGTTTGCAGGAGGGCGACACGCTCATCACGCATCCCGACGATGCGATCGAGGACGGCGTCGAGGTGGAGTCGCGCTCGTCGAGCTGAATCCGGCGGCTCGTATTCTTCAGGCTTCAAAACAGGCTCCGTTATACTTGTTTGGACCCCTTTCCTTATGCGTCCCATCAGCGCCGAAACGCGGCTGACCGCCGTAGTTGTGTGTTATCGCGACGCTCCGGCGGTCCCGATCATGTACGAACGCCTGACGGGCGTTTTCGCGAAGCTCGGCGTTGACTACGAGATCATCTTCGTCAACGACGCCAGCCCGGACGATGCCCGCGAGGTGCTGACTGACTTGGCGACGCGGGATCCGAAGGTCGTGGTGATCAATCACGCCCGCAACTTCGGTTCGCAAAGCGGCTTTACCAGCGGGATGCGAATTGCTACGGGTGACGCCGTCATCTTGCTAGATGGCGACTTGCAAGACCCCCCGGAGCTGATCGAAGATTTCTGCCGGGAGTGGCGCGCCGGTTACGACGTTGTCTACGGCGAGCGCACCCAACGCGAAGCGCCTATGTTGATGCGGGGCAGCTACAAGTTGTTCTACCGGCTGTTTCGCGCACTGTCGTACGTGCCGATTCCGGTCGATGCCGGCGATTTCTCGTTGCTCGACCGGCGGGTGGTCGATGCGTTGAACTCAATGCCCGAGAAGAACCGCTTCCTGCGTGGATTGCGCGCCTGGGTGGGCTTCAAACAGACGGGCGTGCCCTATGTGCGGCCCGAGCGGATGTTCGGACGGAGTTCGAACTCGTTGCTCAAGAACATCGGTTGGGCGAGCAAGGCCATCTTCTCATTTTCGTACACACCTTTGCGGATGATCACGGTTGTCGCGCTGCTGACTGTTGTGTTGTCGGTAGGGCTGGCCTCATGGCAGGTGACGTTTCGTTTGCTCTATCCGGCGGCGACACCGAGTGGGCTGACGACGATCATCGTGTTGATCCTGTTTCTCGGCGGGGTGCAGTTGCTTTGTCTGGCGGTGATCGGAACGTATCTGGCGCACATCTACGATGAGGTCAAGCATCGCCCGCCGTATATCGTCGAAAGCATTCTCAACGAGCCCGCCGCGCGCCCTAAGCACGACTATGCCGCGCGTTGAGTTCGTCGCGACACGCTGTGCGATTTGTGGTACCGAAGCCGGCGCGACGACGGTTTATGAGGCGAATTTCCGGGCAGAGGACCTCGACGCGGCACGGTTCTCGGCGCGGCGTCCGCCGGACGGCATTCATTACCGCATTGTGCGTTGCGACGCTTGCGGTTTGTTGCGATCCGATCCCACGGCGCGAGCCGGTGAGTTGGATGCGCTGTACGCGGAGAGCGAGTTTACCTACGGCGCGGAGACAGCCAATCTAAAGCGAACGTACGGGCGCTATCTGCGGGGACTCGAACGGTTTCGGGAGAGACGCGAGGATCTACTGGAGATTGGTTGTGGCAATGGATTCTTCCTGGAAGAGGCTTTGGAACAGGGATACCGCGAGATTGCGGGCGTTGAGCCGAGTCGACACGCGGTCGAGGCGGCTTCTGGAAAGGTGCGCGGGAAGATTCAGGTCGGGGGCTTTCGGGAAGGCTTGTTCGAGCCGGAGAGCTTTGACGTGGTTTGCATTTTTCAGGTGATGGATCATCTTGCCGACCCGGTTGCGGTTCTCAGAGGAGTGCGCTCGGTGTTGCGGCCAGGTGGTTTGCTGTTTGCAATTCAACATAACTCCGAGGCCTTTTCGGCGAGGGTCCTGGGGGAGGGCAGCCCGATCATCGACATTGAGCACACCTATCTCTATGCGCCCGATACGCTGTCGCGACTTTGTGAAAAGGCGGGTCTCAGTTCGCTCGACGCGGGGGCGTGTTGGAACCGATATAGCCTGAGTTATCTGGCGCACTTACTTCCGGCCCGCACGCCGCTCAAACGCGGATTGACCGGGTTGTTAGCAGCGACGGCTCTAGGCAAGCTTCCGTTGTGGGCGCCGCTCGGCAATTTCGTCCTGGTTGCGCGGAAGGGCGATGGGTCGGCGGCCTGACCGCCACATTCCGATGCAACGCGCGTTGATCACCGGCGGGGCGGGCTTCGTGGGAGCCAACTTGGCGCGGCGCTTGCTTGCCGAGGGTTGCGAGGTCCATCTGCTGGTGCGTCCCCGTTTTCAGGACTGGCGCATCCGGTCGGTGAAGGACGATCTGCGATTTTGGACGGCGGCTATTGAGGACGGCAGAGCGGTTGGCGAAGCCATGGCGGCGGTCAAGCCGGACGCCGTGTTCCATCTTGCCGCGCACGGGGCCTATCCGCATCAAACGGACCGGTGCGCCATGTTCGAGACCAACGTTCTCGGCACGCGGAATATCGTCAACGGGGCGCTCGCGGCAGGTGTCGGCTCGCTCGTTGTCGCGGGGTCGTCGTCGGAGTACGGGCGGCGTTCGAAGCCCCACAGAGAAAGCGACGAACCTCGCCCCGAAAGCGACTATGCCCGGACAAAGGCCGTAGCGACCGCTTGGTGCTCGTGGAAGGCCCGCGAGAGCAGCGCATCGATCACGACGCTGCGGCTCTACTCGGTCTACGGTCCGTGGGAAGAGCCGACGCGGCTAGTCCCCCGGCTCATTGTGGAAGGCCGGCAGGGTCGCCGGCCGCCTCTTGCTAACCCCGCTACGTCGCGGGACTTCGTCTATGTCGATGACGCGGTCAAGGCGATCCTACTGGCTTCCAAAATGAGCCCTTCCGTCGCTGGTGCGGTTTACAACGCCGGAACGGGGCGGCAGACTACGCTCGCGGATGCTGTCAGAGCGGCGGATGAGTTGTTCGGCATCGAAGCTGAACCTGTCTGGGCGTCTATGCCGGATCGAAGCTGGGATACGCCGGTCTGGGTCGCCGACAATCGGCTCATCCGCGAGAATCTTGGCTGGGAGCCGAAGGTTGGTTTTAACGAAGGACTGCGCAAGACGCTCGACTGGTACGAGGCGGAAACAACAGTGCACAAGCTCTATGAGACTGCTGAATAACTCCTGGGCGGAGTTGCACGGGCTCTCCCTGGGGCGTGGCTACGGAGTCGCGCGTGTTCCCTTCGGAAACATGAGTGAATAGACATCGGCCTCATTCATCACAAACCGCGCGCGGACCACCTTGCCAGTAAGTCGGCCGATGTCGGAATTTTCTTTCCACTTCGCGATACCCACGATGGCATTGCCTTTGATGGGGTCGCAATCTTCCAAAGTGAAACCGGTAATCGGCTTGCCATCCGCGTCCTGAAGCTCGACGCGAATCTGGCCCGCACCGGCGGTTGAGTAGTTAATCTCGAGTTGCGTGCCGGAGAACTTCAGCGCTTTGGTCGTGAACTCTCCCTCTTTGTAGCCGGCATGTACCGAGATGAAGCTGTCGAGGCACGTCACGTAGTGGCCGCCGCCATACATGAACATGCTCATTTCGGCGGGGCTGGTTTGAACGACGTTCTGCGTGATGTAGTTTGCTCGGTTTCCCCAACCACGTTCGCCGAGCCCCGGCCGGATGAAAGCTTCTTTGAAGTGGCGGTGATACGTGTCGCTGCCTGGCCGCGTTGCCATGAGGGCGACGTCCGTAATCGCACCCTTGCCGGCTTGAAATCGCGTGGGCAATGCGATGTAGATGTGCGGTGCGCGAAAGTAGGGCTGCGTCGTGCTGGTGTAGAGATGTTCGCCTGGTTGATTGGCCTGCATATCGACGGGGGTCGTCCAGTTGAGGAAGTTTTTACTGGTCGAGCGGCGAATGGCGCGACGACCGTTGTCGAACCAGCGGTAATAGCAAACGTACTGCTGTTCGGCCTCCGACCAGAAGGCGACGTTTTGCGAATCGAAGCTCCCGAGGTCTTCAGCGATCACGGGCTCTTTTCTCAGCAACCGCCAGTGAAGCCCGTCAGATGACGCGAAGGCTTTGAGACCGCCGGAGCCGTATTTGTCACGCAATTTCTTACGCTCGTCTGGTGCTTTCAAATTGCCCCAGTCCTCGCGTGGGTAACGCCCACCGGCCAATGCCTTGTAACGCTGGTTGTGCGGCACGCCGGGCCGGGTGTCGATAAACGGCGTGAAATTTTGGGTCACCAGGAACGTGTCATCGCTCATGTCGATGACAACGTTTCCCTGCGGTATCTCCGGTACGTCGTGGAGTCTTAGATCCGGCTCGATCCAGGTGACGCCGCCGTCGAGACTTTCGGCGTAGAGAGTGACTTCGCCTTCGTGATACTTTCCCCAGCCGTTGCGCCAGTGGGCTCCGGGCACCTTGTCACCGCGATAATACAAGCGAAGCTTTTCGCCGTCCTTCAAGACGGTGGCGTAGTGCCCGTATGGTCTGGGGGGCATTCGCCGCAGACGATGGGGCTCGTGCATTTTCAGCGTCGTGCCGTCGAGCTTCCCAATCAATAGATCGTCGACGAAGAGTTTACGTCGTGAGCCAATGTCGATAGGCTCGCCATTCTGCTGAGCAGGAAGCGGACCGGTCAGAATGGCTGCGAGCAGCAGTGTGGGAACTACGAAGCTTGATGGTGGTCGTTTTGTCAGGCTATTCATCGTTCTTGTTTTCAGGCGGGTCGTCTGTCACTAACAATCGAGGTAGTTGCCTACCCTTCGACCCAGAAGGGGCTGGACCAAGCTTGTTGTCCGTTGGCTTGGGTAGCACGGACGTAATAGTAGTCGGTTCGTCCGGGGCGACCGTAGTCGGTGTGGCAGAAGCGGGCGTTGTAGAGATCAGGTGTGACGAGGCGGTGAGCCATCACGGACTCGGCTGTGAACGGGCCGGTGAACTCGACCTCGCTGTTCTCGGCAAGCTCACCGAGTGTCCGTTGGAATTGGAGCGGCGCGGGTTTGGTGACTTCGAGGTGCAGTACGGCGTCGCGGCCCCCGGTGATCTCAAGTAGCACCGACTTGGTGGGTTTTTCTTCGTAGGCCTGCTTGCGCGACGTGAAGAGTTGCACGCGGCAGGATGTTTCTTTACGGTCGGCGATGCGGTCGCGGCGGTCTTCGTCGAATGGGTCCGACTGGAAGCACGGCGTCACGGATTCGATCTTGCCGTTGGTGAGGGTGATGGTCGCGTCCCAGTCGGCGATGCGAGCCATGTTGAGGTCGCCCCACGGTCCCCAGCCGAACTCGAGACGGGAGAGGGCTCGGCCGGGCCAGGGTGCGTCGTCGCGGACGTAATCCTCGGGAAAGTAGCGGTAGACGACACGGTTGTTCTTGAGGATCTCGATCTTCTCGATCTCGTCTTTGCCCTCAACGATGATCTCGAACTCGCGCTCACGGGCGAAGGGGATCTCCGATCCCATCAGTTGATCGTTGAGCGTGGCGAACAAGCGAATGCGGTCACCGCTGGCGGCAATGGTGCGGCGTTTCCAGAGCGCGTCGAGGATCGCTTCGCGGGAAAGCTCCTTGGCCCAGATACCGGCCAGCCCTTCGCCGTAAGCGCCGGGGCGGAAGCCGCGCTGAAGAGCCGCCTGCACCGTGTTACGCGTCCAGCGGCCACCCATGCTGTGCCGGATGTAGCGGAATCCGGCGCGGCCATGCTCGGACAAGCCGTGCTCGGACATGATCTCCATCACGGGGCTCACCGAAGGATCGAGGTAATCCCAGTTCGCTCCGCGCCAGCCCTGCTTGTAGGCCAAATGATGCGGCACGATCATTGCGCCTGTCCCCTTGACGTATTTCTGTAGGTCGCGGACATGCTTGTGGTATTTGATGGGGAGATTGTCGCCGGGATAGTAAAGGCAATAGTCGCCGAAGAAGCTCGAATGCCATTCGTAGGCAAGGATCGAGACGAACTTGTCTTTGCGGTTCGATTCCACCGCGAGCCGCTGGACCTTCGGCCAGTTGTCCTGGAGAACCTTGAAGCCGTTGACCCACTTCATGTGGGCGTCGTTCGGCATTTCGGGCATGTCATGCCACTGCGAGTGTGGCGTGAATGCGAGGAAGTCGAGATGCTCTTGCGCGATGTCGTAGGTACGCTCGATTGACCCGCGCGCATACCCTACGGCGTTGTGGCTGTGAAGGTCACCCCAGAAGAGTTGATAGTCGCTCATCGCCCCTAACAGCCCGTGTCTAAACCGCCGCTTCTGAGAGCGGGAGGCATGAGTTCGGGCGGCGGGATCGGGCCGGGCCCGGCGGGTCGAGTTGTCCGATCGGCGCGTTGCCGGGACCCGCAGGTGCTTGGAGGGCCCCCAATAGCGCCAAAATATCTTCGCAAAGCCTTTTTACGGCCTCGGCCAGACCTCGCGGCGTTCCCGCACCATGCTTGGTCCGCAGCAGCAGCGCCAGATTGCATGCCGCCGCTTGGAACAGTAGTTTCTTTTTCACTTCGTCCAGCCCACGCACTCGTAACCGCCGCATCGCGCCCGTCTCGAACTGGTGTGCAAACGGCCTCTCCAGCTTCTCGCCCCGCTGGCGCAACAAGCGCTTGCCCCGCTCGCCCCGCACTCTCCGCCGATTCGCGTATGTCGCCTCTTGCTCCGCCGGCTTACCGCGCCACTTGCGCCGTCCGCGCTCGGGCTCGGAGACGTAACTGCGCACGCCCCATTCGACCAGTTTCTCCAGCGTCGCCCCGCTGTGATAGCCCTTGTCCGCAACGACTTCTTCCACGCCCGCTTCGTTGACATCCTGCGCCGTCGTCATCTGTTCGGCCACCGCTTCGCCCGCGGCCGGCACGGTCTGTTGGATCGACGTCGTGTCGCCGCTCGCGCCCGGATGCGCCATCGTCGCCACGATCGCCCCCGTGTCCAGATCCACCGCCTGCTCGGCCTTGTAGGCCAGCCGCGTGCGCCCGTCCTTCATCTTCGTGATCTCGGCCTCGTGGTCGTGCGGATTCACCCAGTCCTTGTTGGACACTTTCTTT
>Ga0315339_1000629_pt1 | contig 41059 bp, 38 predicted proteins | sample ASW17metaG_FD_204514 | JGI IMG/M metagenome (GOLD analysis project Ga0315339, IMG submission 204514) | Ammonia-oxidizing marine archaeal communities from Pacific Ocean, United States - ASW #17 | ecosystem: Environmental > Aquatic > Marine > Oceanic | place: USA: California | collected 2016-12-05 | reverse complement strand
ACAATTCAATCGATACCCCATCCGGTGCTTTCATTTTAACGGTATGCATTTTTGCTCCCTTAACACCAACCACCGCTTCACATAATGAGCCTTCTTCAATCTCATCCCACCAGATTTCAAGACCGAGAAGATCCCTGTAAAAAGGTAAGGCGGTTCCCATGTCGCTGACTACAATACCGGTATGTCTAATTGCTTTTACTGTCATAGTTTATCTTAATTTTAAAATTTGATTTCCCTTTTGACTGAGCTTAAATCTCAATTTGAAGATCACCGTCGGTTATCGAAACTTTATAGCTTTTTAAGTTTTCTGTTGCTGGAGGCGTTAACGCTGTACCTGTCTTTAAATCGAATTCCGCCATATGCCAGGGACAAATTACCGTCGTACCCTCTACATCACCATCTGTTAGTGGCGCATAATCGTGGGTACAAATATTGTCGATAGCATAATAATTTCCATTGACATTAAAGATTGCAATTTTCGCGCCTTCGACATCAAAAGCGCGACACTGGCCAGGCGATAGCTCTTCTGCTTTAGCTAAAGTAATCAATTTTCCCATATTTTTTTCCCGTTTTTTTATTCAGCTTTTATAGTTAATTTATTATTAAAAGGTAACCCACATTTCTTTTGGGTTTCGCATCGACGTATCAATTCGCCATTCAATATCTTCATTTTCAAGTCTTAAAGTGGGAAATCGACGTAGTATGTCGGCAAAAACCATGTGCCCTTCCAATCTTGCTAAGGGAGCCCCAATACAAAAATGCTTCCCGAGACCAAAGGCCAGGTGCCTGTTTGGACTTCGACAGATATCCAGTTGATCCGGATTCGAGAACATCTCTGGATCATGGTTTGCCGCACCCAGCATCAGGACAACCCGTTGTCCTTTTTCAATTCCTTTACCTCGCATTTCAAAGTCTTCATCAGCAATCCTTATTTGATGCTGCAAGGGACTATCAAAACGCAAAAATTCTTCCACCGCGGAATCAACCAAGGTAGGATCTTTTTTTAATTTATCAAACTGATCAGGGTAACGCAGAAGCGCGAGAAGCCCATTTGATACCAGGGCCATCGTCGTTTCATGCCCTGCCACGAGTAGAAAAATGCACATCGCCAATATTTCATCCTCCGTTATTTTTTGTCCCTCTTCTTCTACCCCGACTAAGATGCTAATCAAATCTTCCTTTGGGTTTTCTCGTCGCTCAGCTACAATCGGCAAAAAATAACGTGTCAGCTCACCAACGCTTTTAAGCGCTGCTTCCGCTAATTCCACTTTCGGTCGACCACTTCCAAGAAATGCCGTCATCTCATCGGCCCATTTATTAAACTGTTGGCGGTCTATCGGTGGAATACCCAACATTTCTGAAATTACTGAAGCAGGAAGGGGATACGCGAGGCTCTTAATAGCATCCATTCGACCGGCGGCTTCAAAGGCATCGAACAACTCATCGTTTAATTTCTGTATGAGAGGCCGTAGTCCTTCAACCATGCGTGGCGTAAAGGCCTTATTAACAAGGGCGCGAAGTCGAGTATGATTCGGTGGATCCATCATCACCAACCACTTGGTGTAATTATTATAAAGGGGTTTCATTCTCTTTTGGATAGCCTCCGGAAACTGTCCCATGTAAGAATGAAGTCGCTGTCCTGAAATTAATCGCGGGTCCTGTAAAGCAATCTTTACATCATCATATCGCGTCACCACCCAACCATTCATACGCTCACTCCAGTGAATGGAATCGTTGCTACGCAGATCACGGAAGACCACGTAGGGATCAGCCAGGTATTGAGGCGTCAGTAGAAGTGAGTCAAAAGTATCAATTGTATCCTGAGACATTATTCTACTCGTTTGTAACGGAAAGCGTCATCGTTTTGACTATACTATCTGTTTACGATTAAAATATTTAACTGATGCTTCGATAAAAATATCCGGGAACAAGCTACGCGTAATTAAATTGAGGTATGCAACCAAGATCATGGAAATCATCGTGCTACTTATTGATCGTCGGTCAAGAATCGATAATAGGTATTAATCGCTATGCCTTTAACTATTAGAGCGCATTGGCAATAAATCCACCATCCACATATAAATCGCAGCCGGTAACATAGGCCGCAGCTGGAGAAGCTAAAAATATACAAGGCCCGGCAAGATCTTCCGGTTCACCCCAGCGATCCATCATAATTCGGTCTGAACGTTCCTTCCTCAGCTTTGGATCGCCGTAACTCTTTTCCGTCGCTGCTGTCTTCATATAACCGGGACAGATATTATTAGCGCGAATATTGCAATGAGCGTAATCCTTAGCGATCACTTTGGTTAACTGGCGTACACCGGCTTTGGAAACCGAATAAGCGGGGCAGCGCGCGAAAGCGCGTTCCGCGGTCGGGCTGGTTATATTAATTATAACACCCTCTTGGCTCTTTTCCATTAGTTTCAGTACCAATCGCGTCAAATCCAGGGTTCCAAATAAATTAATCTTCAAGTTTTTGTCCCAACTGTCTTTAGCATAGGGTCCATCTTCATCCCAATATTGAATAATCGCTGCATTATTTACCAGGACATCAATTTTCTGCTCTTTATTTATAATTCCAGCCACCTGATGTTCCACCTCTGACGCATCTCCCAAATCACAGACAATGGCGTACGCATTTTTATTATCCAACGCGTCTACGGTTTGATTAACCTCTTTCAGGACATCCAAAAAATAGACGACTGCTCCACTGTCGACGAATCCTTCTGCGATGGCTTTTCCATTGCCTCGGGCAGCACCTGTTACTAATACCACTTTATCTTTTACACTGAACCTATCATTCATGATTTTGAAAAACTGAAAAATGTATAATATATTAGTCAAATGCAACGTCTAACGATTCCAGACCGCGAAGAGACATACTCAATCTCCACTTGGGTGTTTCCCCTTGCAGCCGCAGATTGGGCAATCGGCGTAAAAGGGCCTCAACCGCGATAGGGATTTCCATTCTTGCAAGCGATGCACCGAGGCAAAAATGAACGCTTTGGCCGAATGCAATGTGTGTGTTATTTTTACGATGAATGTCAAAGCGGTGAGGATCTGAAAAATGACAGGGATCCCGATTCGCTGCGCCGATCACAACGGTCACAAGATCACCTTTTTTAAATGTCTTTCCCCCGAACATAATGTCTTTGGAAACTAACCTTGGAATGCTCTGTATTGGACTGTCATAGCGTACAATTTCCTCGATTGCGCTGGGAAGTAGAGATGTATTTTCCTTTAGCTCTTCTAGCTGATCTGGATTTTGAAATAATGCGAGGAAACCATTGGTTATAAGGTTAGCTGTAGTCTCATGACCGGCAACGAGGAGAACTCCGCATGTAGTAACCAATTCTGTTTCCGTCAGCAAATCTTCATTTTCTCTCGCCGAAGCCAGGGCGCTGATGAGATCATCCTGCGGTTTCCTTAAGCGCTCGTTCATAAGATGCCTGAAGTAATCACTCATCGCGACACGGCTCTCCTGTGCCTTTTCTGCAAAATCGAGATCGATTCGGCCCGACCCGGTAAAGAGCAGTATCTTTCTCGACCAGTCTTTGAACATTTCACGGTCTTCCGGAGGCACCCCCAATATACCAGCGATTAATATTGCGGGCAACGGAAAAGCAAAGTCGCTAATCATCTCCATCTGTCCTTTACCCTGGAATTTATCAATCAGTTCATTCACCAACTCAGTAACCATGCCGCGTTTTTTTTCCACAAGCCGGGGTGAAAATGCTTTGAGCACCAGTTTCCTCAAGCGGGTGTGGTCTGGAGGATCTTTATTTATCAGCCCCCCATCCTCGTAGTGCTCTCTCAGAGCTTTGAAGCGATGGCGCTCCTCTTCGGGAATCTGGTCCATAAACCGCAGTGTCCTTCCCACGGATGAAAAATGTTGAACGTCTTTAAGACATTCAACGTTATCAGCGTAGCGAGTTAAGACCCAGGACGTCCACGCATCACTCCAGTAAATCGGTTCTTCCAACCGTAGAAGATCGTAATTCTCGTATAAATTTTTGGAATAATCATCAGACAGTAGAAGATCATCGAATCTGCAATTTGCATTCATCATAGAATTATAATAGAAACCAATTTAAAAGTAGTAAGCTCATTGAAATAATAACAGCCATCACCATCAATAATACGCAAGACAACTTTACCTAGTTTCACAATCTGTTCGTCGCATATAAGCTTGGGACTAATCCAATAGCCGCAAGCCCAATAGGTAGCAATCACTACTTATGAAAGAGTGAAACCCTTTTCTTTAATTTTTACCGCCTATACTAATTATAATTGGCAGGGGTATTGTCCCATTCAATATCTTGCCCCTCCGCAAAACGTTCAGATCTAAATACTTCTAAATCACTGCTTTTATTGCCATTGGCAATAAAAGCGGCCATACGCTTCCCCACCCACGGAGAAGTGGAAAACCCTCCACCACTAAATCCTACAGCGTAGTATAGACCCTCTATTGCCTCGGCCTTATCGAGTATGGGCATATGATCAGGTGTAAAGTCATAGGTACAGGCATAGGTTCTGTGAACGAACCCATTTTTCATAAAGGGAAGTGTTATCTGAAGATTCCTGTGCATTTCATTAAGTGAATGATAATTTGCCGTCTGTTTATAGTTATCAGGGTCGATCGGATCTCCATTTTTCTGCTCATAGTAATCCTCTCTACGCCCGAGAAATATTTGGCGCTCACCTTCCGGTCGCATATAGAGCTTTGCTCTTGAATCAAAAATGATACGACGAAGCCTGTCTTGTGAACCGGGTCCAACTTGAAAAAACCCCATTTCCGCAATATGTGGGCGGACAGGGACATCGAGTCCGAGTTTAGCAAGTTGCGGTTGCCCCCAAACCGAAGTCGCAATAAGAATTTTAGGCGTATCGAAATTTCCCATGGTACTCTTAACACCTGTAACTTTACCTTCATTAACTTGAATATCTCCCACTTCACAACCTTCCATAAATCTCACACCCATCTTCTTTGCGGCGAGGGACAAGGCATAAGTAGCCGACATGGGATCTACATAAATACCACCTGGTTCATACACATAAATGGAGTCATCTTTCGTGCCCAATCCGGGTTGCAGCTCTTCTGCATCCTTAGCATCAATCTCTTTCAAATCACAACCTGCGTTCCTAGCGACACTTATTGTCTCTTCTATATGTGCTCGATCACGGTTGTAGCCTACGAGCATATAGCCGATGCGATTAACTTCAATGGGAATAGAAAAACGCTCTTTAAAGGACTGAAAGAATACCTGCCCTTCAAGCTGTGTATCTGAAACCGTGGGGTGCCGTACTGTCCCTCGGATAACACCTGCCGCACGCCCCGATTGACCAGACCCTATATAGTGTCGTTCAACTATTAAGACATCTTCAACACCGAGTTCTTTGAGGTGTAAAGCGGTGCTCAATCCGGTAACCCCTCCACCAATAATAATTACATCTGCTGTTTGCTTAATCACCCTTGTATTTTGCTCTCTTTATACCTCTTCACACTCAATAAATTAAGCAATCAAATATTCTAAAAAGTAGGAGGTGAATTTTCATCGTTGAGTACTTGTAGCTGAATTTTTGCCCCTTTAAATTCATAAAATTCACGATACCCTGTATCTATACATCGTTTGAGCAGGACAATGGCCTTCTCTAAATCACCCTTTAACAAGTTTTTGTTCGCCGCGTAAAAGTAAGCTTCGCATCGCTGCCCATTTCGTTTTTTCAGATCATTATGATTATCCGCGGCGTTAAAAAATTCGCTTTCACTTATATTACCCAAGAGAAATTGTGCAATTTTCTCATACCAATCACCACTTGCATCATCCGATCGCGTTTTTAGATGATTTTTTATTAATTGGTCAGCGGCATCCTGTTGACCCAGACGATATCGTGCCAGCCACTCCCAAAGCGTCATATAGTCCATCGAGTTTTGATAGTCTCTCGATTCATGCTCAGAAACCAATTCAATCGCTTTTCTTAGATCTTCAATTGCTCCGTTATCATCACCCGCAACATAAAAATAGAACCCCCGGTCCAAATGGGCGAGTGACAAGTTGGGTGCTGTCTTGATTGCCGTTGAAAAATCGGCAATCGCACCCGTCGCATTACCCATTTCAGCTTTAATCGATCCCCGGTTCAAATAAATGTTAACGCTACCGGGATTCCACTTTTCGGCTTCATCGTAATCTTCAAGTGCACCCTTAAGATTACCTTGCTTAGACTTGCTTTGCGCACGGAAAAACCAGGCGTCGGGATTCTCGGGGTCGAGTTTCAAACTCTGGTCAAAGTCTGCTAATGCACCACCATTATTCCCCTCCATTGTACGGGTCAGTCCACGAGCCTGCCATGCTCGTGCATGACCAGGATCGATATGAATAACTTTGGAAAAATCTACTATCGCATCAGCGAACTGATTTAACTGCCGGGAAACTCCGCCCCGGTATAAATAGGCTAACAAAAAATCCGGATCATATTCAATCGCTTTCGTAAAATCATCTAGCGCGCCCTGCAGTTGGCCGGTATTAACTTGGGTAAATCCACGCCCTACATAGGCGGTTGAATTTTCGGGGTCGAGGCCAATTACCAGATCATAGTCATCTGTCGCAGCCTTGTATTTCTCCATTCTCACTAGAACAAATCCACGTCTCAGCAATGCTTCTGTTCTTCCCGGATCGCGAATTAGCGCTGCGGTATAGTCTGCTATCGCTCCTTCGAGGTGTCCCAGCTCCGACTTGATGTTGCCACGATTTATGTAAGCATTGATATTGTCTGGACGTAAATGAATGACACGGGTAAAGTCTATCAAAGCACCGGTTAAATCACCAACTTGCGATTTGGCCAGGCCTCGACGCAAGTGTGAATTTGCATCAACCGGGTTAAGGTGAAGTGTCGTTGTAAAATCATCAATTGCACCGCTGAGATCGCCTTGTTTAACTTTAGATAAAGCGCGTTGTGAATAAGCATTTACCAGACGGGGATTGAGTTCCACCGCTTCCGTGAAATCTTCAATTGAGCCCTTCCAGTCTTGAATCATTACTTTTGCAAGCCCGCGATAATAATAAGTCATGGGCAGTCTCGTTCCCCGGGCAAAATCACCGAACTCCATCGCTTCACTCCTGCCATCTAACTCATCGCCCTCGCTCGTTAAACTTTGACCACTGGGATATATTGCATCTTCGCTCAAGCGAATAGCTTCGGACAGATCCTCTATCGCTCCGGTTGCATCATTAATTTTATACTTTGTCACACCGCGCAATAGAAAGACTTCAATCCAAGCTGGGTTCAGTCTGATCGCTTCTGAATAGAGCACGATTGCACCTTCCCATTCTTCAGCCTTAGCTAAATTAGTTCCTTCCTGATAATATTCATCCGCTGTTTCATAGTGTGGGATTTCAAGCGCGATTTTAGATTTATTTGTAGCGCAAGCCGTGAGCATAAATAAACTGATAATCATCATCCACCCCTGCGATAGCGGAAGGCCATATAACACCTTGCTGAAATCTCCTTTCGTGGGGGATTCTATACTCAAGGAATTCATTTAATAATTTGGCTCATCGCCCTTTTACAGGTAAGACCTTCACATCTTAGGGTAGCATTAAAGTCAGATGATAATAACCACTCTAATAAATTCATTAATTATAGTCTGGTAAATGTAAATCGGCTCTAGCCCCGACGGGATTATAAGTTCTTTCTCTAACCGGGGCTTATTTAGTTCCCCTTGAAAATCGGGCTAACAACCTTATTATCGTGATTACGGTTTTTTCTATAGTCACCAAACCCATATCTTAGGGTTCACAAGATTACGGTATCCACTTATCCATTAATTTTGCATACTCACGGGCTTGTCCTATAATATCGACGCCGACATCATCTGACCACGCTTGAATCAGTTTCTTGTAGAGAGGCCCCGGTACGCCCTCACCGACGGGGTGAAAATCAAATCTTGTAATGGGTGCAATACAAACCGTCGTACTGGAATACCAGGCTTCATCCGCGCCGCGCACATCATAGGGTTCTATATCAGCTTCATGAACTGGGATTCCAAGCTCTGCGGCATAATCCATACACGCATGACGGGATACACCGCGTAATACATTCTGTGGTTTAGCGGTATAAATTTCTCCATCCTTTGCCATGAAAAAATTGTTACCCGTCCCTTCGGTTATAAATCCATGCTCATCTGTCAAAAGTGCCATCGCCCCTTTATCCATTTTAGCAACTTGAAGATCCGCTAACTTATAAAATATCCGACTGCGGTTCTTACATTTTGGATCAATGAACCGCGAGGGGACAGATTGCTGCGCGGGAACAATTGCATGGGCTCCCTTCTCATATTTTTCCACCATGCCTCCCTGATGACGGATAAGAGGAAAAACATTAATCGTTACGATCGGTGAAGTTCCCTCTTTTACCAAGGCATCATAATAGTCCATCCCCCCGCGGGTAACATTGTGCATAATCTGAAAATCAATGCCATCAACCACCGATAAGTTTTTTTTTATCGTTTGATGGGTTGCTTCCTCCATCTCGTCAATTGTCAAACCACAATCGATCTCCGCATAACGGAGCGAGCTATAGAGTCGTTCGAGATGCTCACGCAACCGAAAAGGTTTCAGGTTGAATACCCGGGTCATCTCAAACAACATATCCCCATACATCAGGGCGCTGTCAAAAATAGAAATCCGCGCTTCAGTTTCAGCGACATACTCGCCATTTAAATAAACAACACGTTTAGACATACTTTTCTCCGAAATTAAATTTGTTAAGGCTTAAGCAGGACAGCCTGTCAGTTTAAATATGATTGTAAAGCCTATCTAAATCCCTGATAACCAAAATATTTAAAAGTATGATTAAACCCAGGGGGTCATATATTTTTGCGACCCTATTTTAGCTGCTTATTTTAATTACTGTGAAAACTGCACCCTCGGAAAATTCATTCCCCCACTCAAAGTCCAATTCCTCTTTGAGCTTAATCGATTGTGATGTACATCAATACTGGAATTCACCCCAGGATATTGTTAAGTACCTCCCCAAGGCATTTCATGAACGTGGGATTAACCTTCCCAATGATTTAGGGTTGATCAATCCGCACGGTGTCCTTCGACGCGATGCCGTTCCTGCTACGGGGGGACTCCCCGGTTCCTGCCCTCTCACTATGCGCGAACAGCTACTCGATGCCTACGCTGTAGATTATGCCATTTTGCTCGGTGGAAACATACTATCTGTCTGTGTCTCTCCTGACACCTACTATGCTACTTCTTTAGCCAGCGCCTATAATGATTGGTTAGTTGAAGAGTGGTTACCCGAAGATCCTCGCTTATTGGGAGCCATAACGGTAGCACCGCAAGATGCTCAAGCCGCAGCTTATGAAATAAGACGCCTGGGTTCAAATCAACGGTTAGTACAAGTGCTGATGGCCTCAGCGACACTTACCCCTCTCGGACGACAGCAATATTGGCCAATTTATGAGGCCGCATGCGAATTGGATCTCCCAGTAGCTATCCATCCCGGCGCTGAGGGAAAAGGTATCGCTAATAGTTACTCAGCCGGCTATCCGTCCACTTATTTTGAGTGGCATACTGGCATTCCGCAAAATTTTATGGGTCAGGTAACCAGCCTTATCTGTGAAGGTGTTTTTGAGCAATTCCCCACTCTTCGCTTTGTCTGTGTTGAAGGCGGTCTGTCGTGGGTGCCGCACCTCATGTGGCGGCTGGATAAGAACTGGAAATCGCTGCGTTCACAAACCCCCTGGCTTAAAAAGCGCCCCAGTGAATATATTGTCGAATGTATGCGTTTCACTACACAACCAATTGATGAACCGGACAATCCGGATCACTTGTTGCAAATCTTTGAAATGATGCAGGCTGAGAAAACCGTCATCTTCTCCAGTGATTACCCACATTGGGACTTTGACTCACCCACTAAAGCCTTTCCTCCACTACCCGAAAAACTAGCAAAGCGCATATTCTATCAGAATGCCCAGGAGCTCTATCGACTAGACATGTCTTCAGCATCCTAGGCTGAAAATTAATCCCATGGTCTCCCCTGATCGATGAACTTGATTTTTTTTTCGCGATTGTTATGTTGGAGGGTTTCTATAACCTCAAATACCATCTATACTTTTACCCAGAACGATTAAATCTCCACTATTGAATATGGCTACTACAACACCGGAAAAACACGAGTTTCAAGCAGAAGTTAAACAGCTACTCGATATTGTCATCCACTCTCTTTACACGGATAAAGAAATCTTTGTCCGCGAACTGGTATCTAATGCCTCTGACTCACTCGAGAAATTTAGGCACACGCAGCTTGTTGAAAAGGAGATCTTCGATGATCAACTCGAACTTGAAATCAATATCACGAGCGATGAAACAGCCGGCACCCTCACAATCCATGATTTCGGTATCGGAATGACACGGGATGAATTGGTGGAAAACCTGGGAACGATCGCACACTCTGGGTCTAAAGCGTTTCTCCAGGCGATAAAGGAGAATAAGGAAGCGGACGCTAACCTTATTGGTCAATTTGGCGTCGGGTTTTACAGCACTTTTATGGTGGCTGAATCCGTTCAAGTTTATACTCATTCATGGCAACCTGATGCCGAGCATCTGCTCTGGGAAAGCACGGGCAGCGGAGATTATTCTATCGAAACCGTGGACGGACAACGCCGTGGATGTAAAATCGTAATTAAGTTCAAGGACGAAGATAAAGAATTTGCGAAGAAAGATCGCATTAAAGGTATCCTCGAACGTTACTCCAGTTTTGTTCAGTTCCCAATTAATCTAAACGGTGAAAAGGTAAACACCGTTCAAGCTTTATGGATGCGAAACAAGAATGAAATCAAAGATGAGGAATATACTGAATTTTATAAATTTCAAGCCAATGCTTTTGATGAGCCGATGTTTCATCTTCATTTCGCCGCCGATGCGCCCCTGGCCATTAATACTCTGCTTTTTGTTCCTCAGGAGAACACCGAACGCTGGGGCTTCGGTCGTATAGAATCAGGAGTCGGACTGTTTTGCAGGAAAATTCTTATCGATAGTAAACCTGATGGGTTACTACCGGAATGGTTACGTTTCCTCAAAGGGGTTGTAGACAGTGCGGATCTCCCATTAAATATCTCGCGAGAACAAATGCAGGACAGCGCTCTTGTGCAAAAGCTCAACCGGGTGCTTACACGACGTTTTTTAAAATTTCTTGGTGATGAAGCGAAAAAGAATCCTGAAAGCTATGAAAAGTTTTACTCCAAATTTAATGTCTACCTGAAAGAAGGGATCGCAATTGACCCCAATCATCGTGAGCAGCTCGGTAAACTTTTACGCTACGAATCATCTTTAACCGACCCTGAAAAACTCACTAGTTTAGCAGATGTGGTTTCACGGATGAAGGAAGATCAAAAAGAAATCTATTATATTCATGCCCCCAGCCGAAGTACGATTGAAGCGGGTCCCTATCTCGAAACTTTTAAGGCTCGTAACTTGGAAGTTCTTTTCGTCTACGATTCGATCGACGAATTCGCCTTAGGCCACCTCGCCGAGTTTGACGGTAAAAAGATAGTCTCGGCCGATCAAGCTGATCTGGAACTTGAAGATACTCCCACCAAGGGAAAACCATTAGCCGAAGACAAACTTAATGATCTGTGTAAGTTCATCAGTGGGACGTTAGGCGAAAAGGTAAAGGAAGTAACCAATAGCACCCGATTGGTTGATAGCCCAGCCGTCGTTCTTAACGCCGACAAGATGATGACCGCGAGCATGCGCCGTATGATGAAAGCCATGCAACAGGATATTGACACCGCTCCCTTAGTAAATCTTGAAATCAATTCTCGTCACACCCTGATTAAAAACCTGGCCTCACTTAAGGGAAAAGATGAATCGCTGGCTAAAATGGTTGTCGAACAGATTTTTGACAATGCGATGATAGCCGCTGGTTTCGTTGAAGACCCCCGTAGTATGGTCAACCGTGTGTACGCAATTCTCGAACGTGTTACTAAGAATAATAAATCCTCACTAGGCAGTAAAAGAGGGAATCCAGAAAGCCGGAGTTCCGGAAAGCCAGAAAATTAGATTACCAGATAAAAAATCGATGCAGTATATAGAAGACCGCGCTGTTGACTGATTTCCAATCATTACCCCCTGTAATCAACCTTACCCTGAACGTAATCTTAGGGATATTTCTTTACCAAAATCCCTTGGCACGCCTTAGTGAAACGACGGCGGCTCACTTAAAACTCAACACTGCTACAGCATCATACAGGAAAACCCGGATCGCGCATTCATCTTTTCACTCATAAAATTACAGTTATAATCTGATAAGTAACTAGCGCATAAATTACGTTACCTTATGTATGCACCGAGCAATAAGGTATTTTTTCAGATTAACGTTAATTTTCGCCATAATCATATTCGGATGAACACTCACATTGTCTGACGCGATAACTCCAAATACGATCGTTACCTTCGAAAGAGCAATCAGCGATGCGGAAAGACTGGTATCCCACAATAATGATTGGAAAATCATGCGGGGAAGTTGAAAGTCTATGCTGCCTTACTATGGTGATAATAGTGTCCTCATCATAGAAACCGCTTCCTACAATAAGCTGAAAATGGGCATGTCTGTCGTTTATCGCGACAGTAATGGTGATTTGGTTGGACATTTATTACAGGAAATTCTTGGAAACGATTGGTACGCGCGTGGTTTTAATAATAAAAGACAGGACCCTCAGGTGGTAACCGAGCGTAATTATGATGACGTAATTTTTGGCATTTTATCCGGAAATAGTGGTAGAGAAGGAACAAGTGGACAGCGCTCCAACAGAAATTACCCCATTGTTCATGGGAAAAATATTAGTGTTGAATATAAAATGCGTGCCTATTTGAATCCTCTTAATGATAGCAAAAAATGATTTAGATAAATTACGCCAGATCGACACCGCCACGATTTGCAATGTCATCGAACTATTCGATGTCCGCCCCTTTACCATGGGATACATGGACCAGAGCATAAAATCCTGTTTCCATGAACTCCCCCCCATGGTAGGTTTTGCCTCTACCGCGACTTACCGTTCAGCCGCGCCTCATAGTGATAGAGGCCCCTATGACAAATTGCTCGAGCAGATCGATCGGTTCAAAGAATTATCCGGGCCCGCGGTCATTATCTTTCAGGACCTGGATGTACCCACCGTCGCCGCGACATTTGGTGACGTCATGTGTAATACTTATAAAGCTTTTGGAGCGGTGGGACTAATTACCAGCGGAGCTGGTCGTGATCTGGATCAGGTCAGAGAGATAGACTTCCCTGTATTCACCAATGGCACTAATTGTTCTCATGGTTATGGACAAATTCCACAAATTTGTGTGCAGATCAAAGTGGGTGGCACGGTGATCAATCCCAATGATCTTATCCACGGTGATCATAATGGCGTCACAACCATTCCTCTTGAGATCGCTTCAGAAGTTGCCGATGTAGCGGAAGATTTTATCGCTGCTGAGGGAGTAATCCTTGAAGCGGTTAAAAGTGAAAACCCCTCAAAAGAGATGTGCCTTGCTGCGCGCGATGAATTTAAAAATCGCATCGCGAAAATTAAAAAACAAATAGCTGGCAAATAAAGTATCCATCATGGCTTCAATCACAAAACCCCTGTCCCCACTGGTACCTGAAGATTTAATTCACTCCCCTATCGTCGAAGAGTATTATCGCAAGACCCCGGGTTCAGCGCAGTTGGCTGAACGTGCGAGGGAAATTTTTCCCAGCGGGATCACTCACGATGCACGCAATGTCGAACCGTATGGCATCTATGTTAACCGTGCGCAAGGTTCGCACAAATGGGATGTAGACGGAAATGAATATGTCGATTATACTGGAGGTCACGGTGCCTTGCTCTTGGGTCACGCCCATCCAGCCTTAGTTGAAACTGTTGAAAAGCAAATAGGTAATGGAACACACTACGGGGCTTCTCATGAATTGGAAGTAAAGTGGGGATTACTTATCCAGGAAATGATACCTTGCGCTGAAAGCGTGCGTCTTACTAATTCGGGAACCGAAGCAACACTTTTAGGTTTGCGTTTGGCGCGAGCTTTTACCGGTCGCAATAAGATTCTTCGTTTCACCGGTCATTTTCACGGTTGGCAAGATCATGTGTCGTTCGGATTTGCCTCTCATTTCGATGGCACACCCACGACCGGCATTTTACCTGAAATTGCGGATAATGTAATTATTGCACCCCCCTGGGACATAGAAGATACGCGACGTATTATTGAATCACATGATGATATCGCAGCCGTGATCCTGGAACCGACAGGTTCAAGTTGGGGTCAGGTACCGGTAACCCCGGCTTTTCTTCAATCGTTGCGTGAGATAACAGCACAACGAGATATCCTACTTTTTTTTGATGAAGTCATTTGCGGCTTCCGTTGTTCCCCTGGCGGCCTTCAAGGTGTATTGGGAATTACACCCGACCTAACCTCGCTGGGGAAAATTATCTCAGCAGGTATGCATGGCGCCGCTATCGTGGGAAGAAAAGATATTCTTGATCTCCTAGATTTCAAACACACAAAAGATATGAATATTGAAAAGATCGGGCATCAAGGCACCTATAATGCGATGCCTACTTCCTGCGTTGCGGGAATTGCCGCTCTTGAAATTGTGAAATCTACGGATGCTTGCGCGCGCGCCATCAGCTACGGAAGCCGATTACAAGATGAATTAAACCAGGTATTCAAAGGAGAAGAGCTGAATTGGATATCCTATGGAACTTACGGCGGATTTCATGTCTTTCTCAATCCTGAAAATATCGATACGACCCCCGAAGAAATTGAGTCAGGCAAATTTGATTATTTTACCTTGCGCGCCCCGGCGAAGCCAACCCTGCTAAAAAAATTACGGATCGGTTTACTTTTGCACGGCGTTGAAATTCAGTCTTGGCCGGGTGCACCGGTCTCTGCTGTCCATTCTGACGAGGACAGGAAAACAACGGTCGATGCTTTTCGTCAAACCATACGTATGCTTAAAGATGAAAATGAAATCGAAGGATAAGCGCTGATTATTTTCGATAGACTCGTTTATTAAATTCTTCGTAAAGTTCTTTTGCAACTTTGTCTTCCTTTATCGCTTTGACCAGGGAAGCAAGTGTTTTTATCTGTTGTTCCCAGAATATTTTCCCTTTCTCGGCCGTCGCGAGACCAGGTGTCCCTCTCGTCAAATCGGGTTGGCGTGAAAACCAGTCCATCGAGGTGTAAGTATTGGGTAAATGCTTCAAGCGATCGCGAGGTGGCTCTTTCACCTCGGCCGCTTTGTCCATATGTACTAGCTCTGGATAAATGTGCAGCATCTCACTGACCTCCCACTCATCCGCGTGTCCGTAATCTACTGAATCGAATGTCGCGATGAGTACCGCATCGACAATCTCATTTGTAATCAAGTCTTCCCCAGATGCGAAAACGGGAACATTGCCGCAGGCGAATGCAACGGTATTCGCTCTTTCCTCATTAATATCAAACACACCCGCGAGATGAGCACCGTTTATTCTTTGGTAAATATTTCCGGCATGACGCCCTCCCATACTCCCGGTGCCTATGACGCCAATTCCCAGTGAACCAGTAGTTTTGGACATAGAACCCAGGTATTGTTTGCTTACGCAGTTGTCATCATTTGCCGTATCGTTTGAGCCGTACGTTTGACCGCTGCGTCAATGTCCATTTCAACCAACTCCGGGAGAAACGGCTCAGCCGTCAATGGGCCATCGTATTTCAGCTCCTTGAGACAGCGCATGAATGTTGCTGATTCGATCAGTCCGCTCTCGCAGGGCAGCGTTCTTTCAAGATCCATCTGTTCATCGCGACTGCGACCCGAGCGACCGTCATTGACGTGAACGTAGACGATATTGTCATTGTTAAGCAAATCTAGCAGGTCTGATTCTGTCGCCCCGCTCGTCCACCAGTGATAGCTGTCGAGCAGAACACCGATCCCCTCTTTGTTATCCTGAGGGTCTACCGCAATTGCATTACACAACTCCAGCATCCCTCCGATCGTATAAATAAAAGTGTGCCGCATTTCGTCGCGCAGTGTTTTGGGTCCAATAAATTCCAAGCCAAAACGGACTTCGTGCTGTGCCAGAAGAGCAGCTATGGGTTTCAGGCGTCTGACATGCAGATCGAAACAAGCGCTATAATCTAATTCATCATCACCTGGCCTGATCGGGGTATAGCACCGGGTGCAACCGAATTGCTGCGCGAGGGGTAACCATTTTTTCAGGCGAGCCATGTCAGCATCATACGTCGCATCGTCCTTGCGGTAATTGACGGGGAGAGAAAATCCACCCCATCGAAGTCCCGCGGCTTGTACTTGTTCAGCGGCTTGCTCTGGATGGGGTAAGGCCGCGACCTCCTTGAGTGGTAGATCAATCCCTTCGAAACCGTGATCCTTCGCGAGGCGGATCGTCTCCGCAAAGTTTGCTTTCAAGCCTAATGCCCCAGGTGAAAAATTTAAATACATTCTATATTTTCAGTTTATGCATTTATTTTAATTTTTTCGATTAGATTCACATACTCAACATCACTTGAATGGATTGATTTTTCCCACTGGAGAAAACATTAAACCCTTTTTCCCAATCCTCCAATGGAAAAGTGTGCGTAGTAATTGGTTTCACATTTATTTCTTCTCGCTCCAGCAAATTGAGGGCATGATGAAAATCGGGGGTCAGCCAACCACAGTTTGCTTGAAGGCTCACCGCTCGTTCTACGAGAAGCTTAAAGGGTGAAAAATTAATTTCGACATCCGGATCATAATGGCCTTCAATGACAATCCGTCCGCGCCATCCGGCGATATCCATGGCGAGTTTTAGTTCATCTTTGGTTTTTCCGCATACGATGACGACGTCGAAACCTTTACGAATTTCTTTAAGATCCTCAGCATATCCACTTTTATTTACATCGATAATATGATCCGCTCCAAGGCCCTGTCCCAATCTTAATCGATTATTTCCACTCCCAACTAAAACTATTGTTGAAGGTGAAGATAATCGCGCAACCTGCAGCGCCATTAGTCCAATAGGGGTAGCTCCGATGATTGCCACACTCTTACCTGTCTTGAGATCCGACTGACCCATCACTGCAACTGCGTTAGCCAGGTTTTCGACCATTGCTCCCTCGTATAGATTCACATTATCGGGAAGCTTAAATAGATTTCTCTCGGGTAAAACACTGTATTGTGCAAAGCCCCCGTCGAGATTAAAACCAAGGGTTTTTAATGTGTCACAATAATGGGTGTCACCGATGCGGCACGCTGCGCACTGCCCGCATACGACATAAGAATGAACCGCTGCTTTATCTCCCGGTTTAGCGAATTTGACTGCTGAGCCGCAAGCATCAACCACACCTGAAAATTGATGACCGGGTATAAGTGGATAATTTATCGACTCGTGAATTCCTTTTTGGATTCGCAAATCATTTCGGCAGATCCCCGCGTTAGCTATCTTTAAACGAACTTCATCCTCGGCGGGTTCAGGGACCGGCCTTTCAACCAGACTAAAATCTCCGGGCCTAGTTGTAACAATTGCTTTCATTGGCTTACTAAACGCCTATGGTCTTTTGGTTTGAGTTTGCCCTCGATCTGTTGGGAAAAATGGTTAAAATAAACGCGCTAGGGACAGCGCGTTGCACCCTGATACTGTAGTAAATATCCGTGTGGGTACCGACAATATCACTCACTGGTTATTCCTCGTCAAAATTTGCGGCTCCACTCTTTTGGCCAGCGCTCAACAATAACTTTTGTCTGCGTATAGAATTCCACACCGTGACGTCCCTGCGCGTGAAGATCGCCGAAAAAACTATCCTTCCAACCACTGAATGGATAAAACGCCATCGGGGCAGCGACACCGATATTTATTCCAATATTTCCCACTATGCACTCATGGCGGAATTTTCGCGCTGCCGCTCCACTTGAGGTAAAGAGACAGGCCATATTGCCATATCGGTTACTATTGATGAGGGTTATTGCTTCTTCGATATCTTTTGCGTTGATAAAACTTAAGACCGGACCAAATATTTCTGTCTTCGTTATTTCTCCCTGTGGGTTTACCTCGTCAATTACCGTGGGTAAAATAAAATTTCCGTTCTCGTATCCACTAACCTTGGCCCCGCGTCCATCGACAACTATTTTCGCTCCCTCTTTGGCCCCCAGGTCAATAAAGTTTTCGATTCGAGTTTTGCTCTCAGCGGAAATTACGGGGCCCATCTCTATTCCCTCATCCCAGCCGTAGCCAACTTTACGATTTCTCGCTACATCGATAATCGCATCCTTAAATTCGTTGCCCTTATCACCTACTACAATTGCCAACGACCCCGCCAGGCACCGTTGTCCGGCACAGCCATAAAAGCTGTCCGCCGCCATTTGCGTAGTCATTTCTATATCGGCGTCCGGCAATACGACGATTGGATTTTTGGCGCCGCCCTGGCATTGGGCACGCTTACCATTTGCCGTGGCACGGCCGTAAATATATTTAGCAACTGCAGTCGAACCGACAAAGGACACCGCACTGACCAGGGGATGATCGATCAAGGCGTCCACCGTCTCTTTATTGCCTTGCACTAGTTGTACGACACCCGCAGGTAAACCCGTCTCTTCGAGCAGGGCAAAAATTTTGTGCGCTGTCACCCCCAGCTTTTCGCTCGGTTTTAATATAAAACTGTTCCCGCATGCTATGGCATAAGGCAAAAACCAGAAGGGTATCATACCAGGAAAATTGAATGGTGTTATTGCAACGACAACACCTAAAGGTTGGCGAATCATATGCTCATCAATGCCGCTTGCGATATCTTCATTATTGTACCCTTGCATCAGTATCGGTGCACCACACGCTACTTCGATATTTTCAATTCCCCTGCGTAGTTCACCTATAGCTTCACTTTTAGTCTTTCCGCACTCTTCCGTAATCGCATATGCCAGTTCCTCAATGTTTTCTTCAAAGAGATATTTTAATTTAAAAAGAAACTGGATTCTCTCCGTCACCGGTGTCCGCATCCACCCCTCCGAGGCCTGGTGCGCTCGCTGCACGACTTCATCCACTTCGCCAGCGGGTGTCACGGGAATTTCTGCGATGGTCTGCGCGGTCGCGGGATTGATGATACTTAGTCTTTGGGCAGCTGACGAATCAACCCATTGGCTATTGATGAAATTTTGGAATGTGTTCATCCGATTCCTATTTCCTTTAGGTATTCCCTTGTTCGCTTGGCGATGGGTAAGGGCTTATCAAATGGCGCTGGATACATGTCTTGTTCAACAATTCCGAATCCTTCATAATCGATTTCTCTTAAAAGGTCGCGAAAAGCGATAAAATCGACAGCCCCTTTGGATGGCTCACAGAACATATCCATTCCCACCGCTTCACCAAAGGGTATGTTTTCCACTCCCATTTTCCTCTGTAACTCTACATCAACACTTTTTAAGTGAAGGTAAGGAATACGATCATGATGCAGTCGCATAAAGTTTACGGGGTTACCATTACGATATGCATGATGTCCAACGTCGAAACAAATGGAAATGAGATCCTTGTCCGTATCGGCAAGAAATCTCTCAATTTGATCTTCGTATTCTACATGTGTTTCCGCGTGGGGATGAAAAACTAGGGTGAGACCGAATTTTTCTTTAACTAATTCCGCAACTTTATTCGTTGTATCAATCAATCGCTTCCATCCGTTATCTTCAAGGGTTGCAGGTTTAATCGCTTCACCGGTAAATAGATTAGTATAAGTGTTATCGATGAGGACAAGATATTTTGAGTTTAACTTAGCGAGATTTTCTCCCGCACCCATCACCTGCTTTTCCAGGCTCGGCCAGTAATCGGGATCATCGAGAAATTCCATCGCGAAAGCCCCACTCACTTTCAGGTTTCTTTTGTTGAGCTCAGATTTGAGCGTATCAAAATCAGTCGGCAAGTATCCGTAAGGGCCCAGTTCGGTCCACTCGTAGCCCGCTTCGACGATTTCATCTAAATATCGGTGCCATGGCGTCTGTTTCTTATCTTCACCAAACCAAACCCCCCAGGAATCTGGTCCTGTTCCAATCATAACATTCATCTTCTATCCTTTAATCGACTAATTAAATTAATAATGGAAGCGTTGCCATTTTTTCCGGCTGGATTCATATTCTGCGCGTATTTTTTTTGTTACCGGGGACTTGCTAACTTCAGCTGTTGCGGCATCCCACCATGCACCCCCTCCAGCGGTATAGCGATGCTTTTCGGTTTCAACGACAATTACACAACTGCATTTTTCTTTCCGCGCTTCACGCAAAGCCTGCCTTAAATCTTCTTCATTGCTCACATGCCACCCGCGCGCACCCATACTCTTCGCGTTCCCAGCAATATCAATTTTCAGGTAATCGCCTTCGAGACGCCCTGCTTTTTTACCTTCGCGCTCGCGAAACTCATTACCAAAGCTGACCCCTGATCGCCACATCTGTAATCGTCGTATTATCTGGAACCCATGATTATCTGAAACAACAACCGTTATTTTTAAGCTTTCCTGTATCGCAGTCACTATGTCCGTCGGGTTCATCAGGTAGGTGCCATCACCGATGAAGACATAAACTTCCCCCTTGGACTGCGTCATCCTTATCCCCAATCCAGCTGGTAGTTCCCAACCCATACAGGAATTACCGAATTCCAAAAGACAGCGGCGCCCTCCTGTGGCATCCCACAATTTAAGTAAGTCTCCAGGTGGCGCACCCGCTGCAGCAACGATTGTATCTCCCTTTTTAGCCTCGTCATTGAGCGTCTTGATTAAATGTCCCTGGCTCATCGCCTCTTTAGGAAATGTACGTGTAGATTCTTTTGCCGTTAGTTTTTCCCATTTGCTAATCGCGTTACTGATATCTTTTGCATAGGTGGAGTGGGGTTTAATTCCCGCATTGCGGCAGGATTTTTGTAATGCGTTCAAGGTTTCCCTCGCATCTGCAATAATGGGAAGAGCTCCCTGTTTGAAAGCATCTAACCTAGCTGGATTGATTCCGATAAATTTAACCTCTGGATGGTGAAACATCGTTTGAGATCCGGTGTTGAAGTCACCCATCCGCGTTCCAATGCATAGGACCAAATCAGCCTTAGCTGCTATTTCCACTGACGCTGAAGTACCTTCAACCCCATTTCCACCCAGGAGCATGGGAGTCGCGTTGCGAATGCAACCTTTACCCCCGAAAGTTTCTGCCACTGGAATACTAAAGGTATCTACAAATTTCTGTAACTGGCCACTGGCATCTGAGTAATGGATGCCGCCCCCGGCGATGATTATCGGCCGCTTCGCTTTCTTTATCATCTGTGTCGCTTCAGCAACGCGCTGCGGCTGTGGCAACGCTCTCTCAATCCGCCATATTCTTTTTTCAAAGAAATCTATCGGATAATCATAGGCGTGTGATTGAACGTCTTGAGGAAATGCGATTGTTACTGCACCCGTACACACAGGATCAGTAAGCACACGCATCGCATTTGGCAAGGCGGTGAGAAGATGTTCAGGACGTAAGATGCGATCGAAAAAACGGCTGATGGGCCGGAAGCAATCATTGACACTAATATCAGCCGAAATGGGGTGTTCCAATTGCTGAAGTACCGGGCCCTGGTAACGCGTTCCAAAATAGTCACTCGGAATGAGGAGCACAGGAAGACGATTGATCGTAGCGGTGGCTGCACCAGTTATCATATTAGTCGCGCCGGGACCAATGGAAGAGGTACAAGCGAATGTTGATAAGCGTTTACTAGCCTTGGCAAAACCAGAGGCAACATGTACCATTCCCTGCTCATTACGCCCCTGAAAATAGGGTAATTCTTTTCCACACTCCTCCAAGGCTTGCCCCAACCCCGTCACATTACCGTGACCGAAAATGCCAAACATCCCAGTAATCAGACGTCGCCTCTCCCCGTCCATTTCACTGTATTGAACCTGGAGGTATTTCACCATCGCCTGAGCTGTCGTCAGGCGAATCTTTTTCGATTTTCTTTGCGCACTCATTCAACTCTTTGATTTAACTAATTATTAGTTCTTTTTAAGTTTTAAATGGAGTGGGCTGTCCCTAGCTCACTATTTCATGATTTCTAAATCGTATTCATTTACGCGAGAGAGACAGCGCATTCACACGTCAGCGCATATCCTTATTAATTCAAAAATCTTCGTATTCTTCACGGGAAGGACTGAATACTTCAACGTAGACGGTGTCTTCTATCGCCTCAGTGCCATGAGTCACGCCTGATTCGATGCAATAAGATTCTCCCGCTTTCGCCTCAAACTCATTGTCCCCGATAAAACGGACATGCCCACTTACAACATATCCAATCTGCACTGGCGGGTGATTATGTAAGGGTATTTTTGCATCCTTCTTCAATGTAAAATGACACAACATTGTTTCTTTGTTATAAGCCAATGTCTTGCGAACGACCCCAGGTGGGTTTTCTACTGCTTTTGCTTCCTCTAGATTTTTCTGCTTCATCTTTAACTTATTTATTGTGTTGGTTAATCTTTCCAAATTTCTGGGTTTAAAAGGTGTGCCGGTTTCTCACCCTGACAAACCTGTATCACCTGCTTAATCGCGGTCGTCCATAATTTGTCTCTGCTCACATCGGTAACTCCAGCAACATGCGGAGTGGCAACAATATCAAGCCGATTGAGATAGGGGTGGTCAGTTGGTGGTGGTTCCTTCTCGTAAACGTCAATGCCTGCTCCAGCTAAATGACAACTATCGAGAGCACCGAGCAAAGCTTTTTCCTCCAATAATCCGCCACGTGCACAATTTAAAAGATACGCTCCTTTCTTCATCAACCCTATATTTTCCGTGTTAATTGTATGGCGCGTGTCATCGGATAAGGGAAGGTGTAAAGAAACAATGTCCGCAGATTTCAATACATCCTCGAGCGTGGGGACTGACTTGACCCCCAGTTCTACCGCGCGATCAGGAGTAATATAGGGATCGAATACGATAATCTTCATTCCAATTCCACGCGCAATTTTTGAAACGTGACCCCCTATGCGGCCCAGGCCGACAAGCCCCAGAGTCTTACCGGCCAGCTCCCAGCCTTTATAAGTATACATGTAATCCTGCTTTCCCCCCTCGATCATATTCGCTTCAACTTGCTTAATCTGCCGTGTTATTGAGAAAAGTAGGGCAATTGTAAGCTCAGCAGTTGAGATAGTCGGTCCATCCGGTGTATGGCAAACGGCAATATTCCGTGACGTAGCATCAGGGATATTGATATTATCGTACCCTATTCCCGTGCGTGCTATAACTTTTAAAGTGGGAACCTGATCAAATAATTCTCCATTGTATTGTATTCTTGCCGACACTACAGCACCATCAGCTCCAGGAAAACTGTCTGTAGACTCATCTGGAGTTTCAGCTCGTACACCTCTCTCTTCAGCTACGCCATCCAATAGCGGGAGATATTTATCAGGGATTGCTCTATCAGACCATATTTTTATCATGTTTCCTCACCCTACATGTTGCCTAGAACGCTTCAACTAGATTTTTCATTCCGTTTGCCAGGACCCCGCCATCCGAACCGACCGCGATAAAGGTAAAGCCGTCTTCCTCCGCCTGTTTGATCTGTCCGGTATTGGCGAGGAGAATTCCCGCCGCTTTTCCCGCACTAAGGCAGGCTGCGTTCACCTTGGCGACTGCATCCCGATAGGTGGGATGATCAAATTGACGGCTGATTCCATAGTTAGTCGTCAAATCCGTTGGCCCGACAAAAAGCACGTCGATACCATCAATGGCTGCCATCACTCCGGCATTTTCTACCGCTTCAACCGTCTCGATCTGCGCCACCGATACCAGCTCTTCATTCGCCGTGGCATAATAATTATCAAAATCCTGTCCGAACTGACAGGCCCGGTTAAGGCTCGCGACTCCTCGGATTCCCTGTGGCGGATAGCGCATCGATTTTACAACGAGTTCAGCTTCCTCCACATTGCTCACCCAGGGAACCATGACCCCGCGCGCTCCCAGATCCAGCACGCGTTTATAACGAGGTGTTTCATTTGCAGTGATACGTACAAACGGTTCCGCGTTTGTATTACCGATCGCCTGTAATTGATGAACCAGTGTTTCATGATCTCCCACACCGTGTTCCAAATCGATCAGGAGCCAGTCAAAGCCAGCCTTGCCTGCTATCTCAACCGTTATAGGCGATCCTAAATTTATAAATGTGCCTTTGAGAATTTCCCTCTTGAGAACCCGCTGCCGAAAAGTTGCCATAAATTAAAAGAGGCTGGAAACTAATCGCAAATAAAGTCCTTCTGCAAACTAAAAACATTAATTCTTTGACCCTATCGTTTCGTGGAACAGGTCATATAGGGACCATCTCTTACCACGCCTAATCGAAGCGGATCATAAGGTGATTACAGTTAGTCGTTAGGAATGTTCACCCTACCAGTCAAACCCTACATGGAACATCGTGCAGCAGGTCCAGATGGATCGGAGCAAGAGGGAAATTTTGGCGATCAAATTCGTGAACTGAAGGGTGATGCGGTTATTGACATGATTTGTTACAAACCAGAAAGTGCCTGATAGATAGTTGAGGCCTTGCGTGATCAGGTGCTTCTTCAGAGAGATCATCGATCAAGCATAAACTATGGATTACAAAATACACAGGGAAACAGAGGCTGTTGATAAAACTATTTCTTCAATAAGAAACAACCTTGTAAACTGGAATCTAACCCAATCAACAATAGATGATGGAGAAAATATCGTGCTGGCGATAAAGAAAAACGATGGCACACTCATTGCAGGAATTGTCGCCTGGCTCTGGGGTGCAGGTCTTGAGTTAGAATGCCTCTGGGTAGATAAAAATGAGCGGCGTAAGGGTTTAGGTTCCAAATTGCTCATGGAGCTGGAACGCATAGCTAACGATAAAGGTTGTCATAATATCTTTACCAATACTTACAGTTTTCAAGCTCCAACGTTTTATTCCAAATTTGGATACGAAACCATGGGTGTAGTTTCTGGTTTTCCCGACCGGGTGACTAAGCATTTCTTTAAGAAAAAGTTGCGGTAACTTCAGTTCTATTTCTTCTATTTTTGTTGTGCAGAATATATCGAGATCGCTATGTTAAGATCCATAGCATTAGCAAATATTCATTCACCGATCACACGGTGGTCATGGACTATGATAAAAATCAAAGCCTAAAGCCTTATAACAAAATTTTATTAGCTCGAATGGATAAATATACCTGGGACGCATCAGACTATGAACAAAGTTCCTCCGTACAGCAGATGTGGGCGCGTGAGCTTATCGCAAAGCTCGATCTGAAAGGTGACGAACGGGTGCTCGACATCGGCTGTGGTGACGGCAAGGTTACAGCTGAAATCGCGGACGACATAAAAACGGGATCGATAGTAGGTATCGACAGCTCTTGTGAAATGATTCAGCTCGCACAAAACCGTTATGCAAATAGTGAGCGTTCAAATATAAGATTCGTCAAGCACGATGCTCGCAACCTGCCTTTCAATAATGAATTTGATGTTGTATTCTCAAACGCAGCTCTTCACTGGATAAAAGATCATCTTTCGGTTTTGCGAGGCATTGACCGCAGTCTCTGCTCGGGAGGCAAGATGCTGCTGCAGATGGGAGGTGGCAAACATAACGCAGCCGATCTAGTTAGCGTGTTTGAGCAATTAATTGAGATGGATCCTTGGCGTGAATATTATAAAGACTTCACTTTTCCCTATAATTTCTATGATCCTGCTGACTATCATCCCTGGCTGTCCAAAGTCGGTTTTGCTGTTAAACGCGTTGATTTGATTCCCAAGGACATGATCCATGATCTCCCGGGATTCAAAAGTTGGGTGCGGACAACATGGATACCCTACACACAGCGAGTTCCCGAAAATGAACGCAATAAGTTTCTTCAACAAGCTATCGACGAGTATCTCTATCGCCACCCCCCAGATGATGACGGCATGACCCACCTTGGCATGCTAAGACTTGAAGTTGAAGCCTCAAAACCGTAATTCAGATAGCTTATAGCGATAGGTATTTACCTCGGCCCCTTCAGGGTGGTGTATGTTATAATCTATTGTCCAGAGGTTTCGCTTTGCTACACCACTAGCTAATTGCCTTTGCACCCGTTGGGTACATTGAGTTGTAATCGGTACATTGACAAACTAGAATCTTTCTCTTTGTCAGTCCACTGTTAATCAATTTATCACCTCGGAGGGGTGAAGGTATTTAGCCAGGGGTGTAAACCCTAGTGATAGGAATTATAAAAAATACGCCCTGAGGGACGCCAGCATAGCGTTGATTAATTCCAAATATATTTACATCATATTCAATCTGATGTAATCGCAACAGTTCAATAAATTCCTCTTTAAAAAATTTTCGGGCGTGTGTTACCCTGACTTTGGATAAAGGCACTCAGCTAATTGCAATAACGATATATGATTAACGGAACGATTAGAAAATACCGCGACCCAGACTATGAACAGATCGCAATAATTTTTCACAGTGGGCTTCATGAACTGGAGGCTAAAGACTATAATCTCAAACAGCTCTATTCTGAGGGGTCAATTACCTGCCAGGCCGTTTTTCGATCGTCGTAGATTTATCTATAGCCGCAACAATAAAGTAGAGCGTAATGGCGTAGAGTTTCTGAACACTATCATGGTCTGCAATCTATCAATCTATAAAAGCCCTTCAATTACGAGGGTATCACACTCGCTCGCTTAGGATCTAAGCTTGTCAAAACATCAATTGTAATTTGAATTAGCGGCATGAAATCTGTCATCGTCACCGCACCCAACCAGGTTGAGATCATCGATACGCCGATTCCCAAACCGGGTCCCTACCAGGCACTGGTGAAAACCGAAGTTGCATGCCTTTGCAACAGCACAGATGGCGAACTTGTAAGTGGTCATTTTCCAGGCATGGAGAAAGCGTTTCCATTCGCCTTGGGGCATGAGAGCGTCGGCGTGATTCAAGAGGTAGGTGCGAATGTTCGCCATTTCAAAGTTAATGGACGTGCAGTCAGTGGACTGGTGTTTGATCTTGGCATGGATGGCATAGAATCCGGGTGGGGTGGATTTTGTGAGTACGTGTTGGCAAATGATCATGAGGCCATGGTGCAAGATGGTGTGGCAGATGAAGAACACGGATGGGTTGAAGTTTTTGAGATCCAGACCCCCGTGGCCAGTGATATTGCCCCTGAAGATGCGGTCTTGTTTTGCACCTGGCGCGAAGTCTTGGGTGCCTTTCGTGATTTCCATCTTAAACCCGGTGACGACGTTTTGATCTACGGTGGCGGGCCTGTGGGCCAAAGTTTTGTGAGAATAGGCCGGTTATTCGGACTCGGTTGGATCGGCCTAGTTGATCGACATCCTGAGAAGCGCGAACGGGCGAAACGTTTCGGCGCCAATGATGTCTTTGATCGAGACGCCCCGGAGATTGCAAACAAAGAACATCAACTTGATGCCGTGGTCGACGCGGTTGGTGTACCTGAACTCGTCTGTGCAGGGTTGCCCCTTTTGAAGCGCGGTGGCTCCATGTGTGTTTACGGGTTTTATGCGGGAGCTAAGGAATTCATAGTTCCGAATGCATTAGGTGACTTTAACTACAACATCTTCATCCACCAATGGCCCACGCGGTTGTTTGAGAAAGAAGCACAGGAGACACTCTCCAACTGGGTGCGCGAAGGCAGGATCTCTGGAGATGATTTCATCACCCACCGCTTTCCCATCGATGGAATTAACGATGCCTTAGAAGCCATCAGTCAGCGAACAGTGGTAAAAGCACTTCTGATATACTAAGCCCTCCAACTCGCTTTCGACTAAATCGGTATGCCATACTCCTTGAAGTTAACGGTCCCTATAGATTACTTCAATTTGGCCTGGGGGTTGTGGAGATTGCGGCCAATTGCGGTAGACACGCCAGCGGCCAATTTTAGAGAAATGTAATTGGCGAAGTTACTCAGATAAACTTTAAAGTAAATCAGACAGAAGATACGATATCGCAGCCTTTTTAGGCCTGAACAGTATCGCACGATAGGGCACCATAAAATACAATTTAACAGAGTTGCGAATCAATACTAGCTATCTCTATGAAAATAGATAAGAAAGAAGTAGCTAAAACAATCCATGAGTTTAGACATTTTACCCGATATCCCCTCACTTCAAACTTCTCGCTTGCTTTTACGGGAAGTGAATAGCGACGATGCATTCGATATTTTTGAATTCGCCTCCGATCGACAGGTAACAAAATATACCTTTTGGAATACACACCGGTCGATTGAAGACACCGGTAAATTTATATCATTTTTAAAATCTTTTGACATTATCGCGTGGGCAATCGTCTTAAAAGAAACTGAGCAAGTCATCGGTTATTGTTTTTTCCATTCATTAGAACGGGACCACAAGAAAGCTGAGATCTCGTTTGGTATCTCGAGAGAACATTGGGACCAGGGATATGCCACGGAAGCAGTGAGGGAAGTGCTTAGCTACGGCTTTACAAAAGTTGGCCTCAGGCGAATTGAAGGAACCTGCATGTTGGATAACCTGGCATCATCTCGTGTAATGGAAAAGCTGGGCATGAAATTCGAAAAAGTTATCCAGAATGCACGACAGAAGAATAGTGTATATTATGATTTGAAATTATATATTCTTTCCTCACATAAGCACACCCTTTAGCTTAATTTTTGAAATCATTGATTTCGGAAGTATTAAAACACTATTTTCTTGGAATGGGTTTTCTCCTTCATCAAGGGAAGAATTCAAGAAAAAGATCCTGATTGGAATTACAAATCCAACACCTCAATCTTCTTGATGACTATTTTATCACCGAACATCGTGAAAAGATTACGTTAATTAGTAAATAAATCCCTTCATGACTTACATCAAAAATCTAATTAAGCTATTAGCCATTGGGTATACATTTATTATGTTATCCCAACCCTGGCTTACTGACCTGTGACTCCTTAATATTTTAGATGCTCGCCGGGTATGCGGCTAACAGGGTAATCCTTGTCCGGATCCCGGTTGGCGAGTGGCTCAGGGATATCGCCATCCCAATAACTCGGAGCGGTGATAGCTTCCCGGCTGTGCCAGGCTAGAATCAATGTTCGGCGCTGGTTGGTAAAATTTTTTCCGGCCGAATGCAATAAGCGGGCGTCTGCCAATACCAGGGACCCCGCTGAAACGCATATGTTTACCTCATCGGGATGATCGCCGAACATAATCGGATGATCTTCTTCAATGAATCGGGCCCCTTGTTCATGGGCCGGAACTAACTGGTCATGCAATGCAATTCGCCGATGGTGACTGCCCGGAATCACTTTTAAACAGCCGTTTTTAGGTGAAGTATCACTTAAGTAATAAGAGAGAAACATGGTCAGCGGCCAGGGTGAACAACTGAGAGGATCTTCCCATTTCATCCAATCCTGGTGCCAATAAAGAGCCGGTGCTTTCGGGTCTTTAGTCAGGATGATGATTGAACCGCTGCTTTTGAAATCGCCAAACCCCAGTTTTTCGAGCGCTTGACCTGATGGACCCCAGGTTAGCAATTTTTGAATAATCGTATTATTTTTGCCTTGTACTCCCACATGCTGACCTTGATAGATATGATCAGCTGGCGGCTCATGGTTTTCAATTAACCGCTCCGATTCTTCGCGCAGTTCATCGAGAAATTCTTCCGTTAAAATATCATCGACTACGCAGTACCCATCCCGAATCACTTGCTCCCGTTTTTCAATGGCCTCTTCTGGTGTCATTTGATTCTTTAAACTTTAAAATAAAAAGCTGAATGAAATTATCAACCAAAATCTATAGTGAAGATCCGTATTTTAATTAAACCTTACACCATCTTCAATAACTCTTCCCCCTCGCGGCGTTGCCGATAACCGGCAACGAGAAGTCCAGGGCGGCCAACACTCTGACCCGCGGTCTGAACATTGTGTGGGTCACGATAGCCGAAGCGGACTAGACGACGCGGCTTGTCAGTCCGGTTGAGATAGGAACCATGAATCGTATGAATGCTGAAACAGACGACGTCACCACGTTTCGCCGGAACAGGAACACTATCTTCGAGTCTATATACATCGGTCGGCAGGTGCGGTGTGCACGCGCCTGCTTCGGTTTCACGGATGTGTACTAGCGCGCCCTGTTTGTGAGAACCGACAAGAAATCGGATTTCTCCATTCTCTGCGTTGGTGTCATCGAGATGTACAAGGACATCGATATAACGTCCATCATCATGCTCATAGAAAGGGTGATCCTGATGCATGGGGAAGAGATGGCCTGTCTGCGGCGGCTTGATATGCATCGTGGTATGGTGCAATTCAACATTCCGACCAATTAACTGTGAAATCGTACACACAAGGTTTTTATTTGTCACCGCCCGGCACCAGGCTTCCGAGTAGAGATGGAGGTCATGCATCGCCGTGAGTTTCGCCTTTTTCTCCGTTTCCTCATCCATATAAGATCGGCGCCAGGGTCCGCTCCAGCCGGGCGTCGTATTGGCCCAATCATCAACCATTTGATCGAGTGTATCTGCGAGTTCATCCGTCTCCCCCGCAGTAAAGACCTGCGGAATGCGTAAAAATCCATTCTCGTTAAAAAAATCTATCTGTTCCTTATCTAACATGCTTCTCCTAATTGCAGTATCTTCCTATCTTGATCTTGAAACTTTTATTTTTCAAGAAAACTTGTACCTCTGGCCATCACTAAGATAGATGTACACTATTTGATAAATGATATGCGATCTGGGAAGTAATTTCAACACCTCGAACATCAAACGTCGGATATCTCTATCCCTTTCCTATCAGGCACCAGATTCCGCGCCTCCCTCCATTTTATATTTTGAACCTCTCAATCAGCAGGGCTGCGATCCACAAGTGAAAGCCGTATCCAGAACTGAAGCCTTTCGCCTGCGCCAATTCTCTGTGTTGTATTGGTAGCACGGCACATCGCCAGATCATCGCCGATTCCACTTGTCGGTTCCAGTCCAAACAAAAGTGACTTGCCATCTTTCCCCAGAGGCCCGTATCCAAGCGAGAGCAAGACGGCCAAATGAGGCAACCTTTCGGTATCAAATTCGATCTGCAATTGTTCCGCTTGATCACCGTGAGCGACTCGGGTCACTCCGTTGCACAGTTTCGGAGAGAATAATTTGGCAAAGGTATTTCGCTCGGGTGAGAGCGGTTCGTTTAAGCGCGCGGTCGGGGAAGGAGGCCATTTATTCCAGGCTCCCTCTTTCAGTACCGCATTATCGCTCACGACCGCCAGGTAAGCTTGATCCATTTCGCTCGGGTAAGTAATCGCTGTGTTTTGATCAGCGTGCAAAAGTATATGCGCGGCGTAGAGGTACTCGATCGGTTCACTTACCCTGTTCTCTATTGTGTATTGCAGTAACAATGTTTCAGGTTCGATAAGTTCGGCGGTTCGTGTCATTTGAACAGGGATTTCATCGAGTGAGATTTTTGCAATAAGTTGCTCACCTCGAACGTCTATTTCCCAGGAACGGTTCCAAAGTAAGCCATGGTCGCCCAGTGGGACGCCTCGCCACGGTGCATCCGGATATTCGCAAGGTAACACCGTGGGAAAACATTCATCCATTCCCGAAATGTCGTGATCGCAGTAACCCGAGCCCTTCAACTCCTGACGAAGGTCCTGGTAGAGATATTCGCAATCTGTATTTTTTGAATAGAAAGAGTGAATCTTTCCTCCCATCCGGGGTTTGAGGCTGACACGAACCGCTTCGCTTTCCAGAATATAGCAATCTTCTGATTTTTGCATATCTATTGCTAATTAATTTTACCAATTAAACTCTATGTTGTCATCAACGTCACTGTCTTTGACAAGCATGCAAACAGAAAGAGTATCACCCTACTCGCAACTGTTTTTATTCGCGAAGAAGCCACGAATTATATTTCGTTTATAATTATATTTAATTGTCACCGTAATCTACCTATTGGTTTGTATAAATTCAACGCAACTTAATAAGATCATAATTTTATATATATGAGCAATAGTATCGAATAATTAATGGGATATACCTATGGAGACTACACGATTTCTCAATCTGGACTGTGTTCGATTAAAGAATAAATCCATTGAACTGCTAGTGACTCAATCAGTCGGACCACGCATTATCCGTTTGAGCTTTTTGGAGGGCAAAAACTTGCTCGCCGAATTACCAGATTTAGAACTCGACTGTCCAGGTAAGGATGAAAAGTTGATTCTCTATGGAGGACATCGCTTGTGGCATGCCCCTCAAGTAGAAGAGCGTACTTACCTGCCCGACAATCAACCGATTAAAATTGAGGCAATTGAAAATGGTCTGGAAGTCATTCAGTCAACCGAACCCGAAACCGGCATTCAAAAATCAATGCAGATCACGCTGCCGGACAATGGTCCCACCGCAGTTGTTGATCACAGTTTAAAAAATGAGTCAATCTGGCCGATTGAGACCGCTCCCTGGGCCATTACTCAACTGCCCGAGGGCGGCGTGGCTCTCATGCCACAGCTAACTGAGAATATTGACGCTACCGGGGTCTGGCCTAATCGTAGTATTGCATTGTGGCCCTTTACCGACATAAACAGTCCACACATACACTGGGGTAACCGTTTTATATTTGTTGAAGCAAATATGCAAGAGGGGATGCTAAAATTTGGATTCCCCAACCCCGATGGGTGGCTGGCTTATCATCGGGATGATACACTGTTTATAAAACACTCCGTTTACCATCCCGATGCCCCTTATTTTGACCGAGGTAGTTCCAGTCAGATTTATTGCGATCCCCGTCTCCTTGAACTGGAAACTGTAGCTCCAAAATCAGTGATCGCTCCAGGTGAAAGTGTCACTCACCGAGAGACGTGGACATTGTATTCGGATATCCAATTTGAACAGAGTGAAGAAGCTACCCAAACCCTGACGGGGCAATTGAATATCCCTTAAGAATCAAGCAGATATTAGACTGATGTACAAGCGATTAAATAAAAATAATACCGCCGTGCACCATAATTATAACCATATAAATGTACACCCGATTGACGGTGCGCTCGGCGCCGAAATCGAAGGTGTGGATATCTCACAGCCTTTAGATGGGGAAGTTATTTCAGAAATTCGTAAGGCATTCCTCGACCACCTCGTGATCTTCTTCCGCGACCAGAATCTTACCCCCCAGCAGCAACTCGCTTTCGCCGAGAATTTCGGGCAAGCTATGAAATACCCCCAGTTGAAGGGACTGCCCGAATGTCCGTTAGTCACCGCGGTGATCAAGCTGGAGCACGAACGCGTGAACTTTGGCGGCGTCTGGCATTCGGACACTACATACCTGGAGCATCCACCGATGGCGAGTCTGCTCTACGCAGTCGAAGTTCCCCCAAAGGGCGGCGACACACTTTTCGCCAACCAATACCTGGCTTACGAAACACTCTCTGAAGATTTAAAGACGCAGCTAACCGGCCTGGTAGGCGTCAGCAATTCGACAAAACCCGAGGTCGCAAAAACACGGGAAGATCGTTTACGCGATGATGGGGTGGAAGTAAAAGTGTTGCACGCAACGCACCCAGTAGCACGCACGCACCCGGAGACGGGACGCAAGTCACTTTATGTCAACAATGCCCATACAACGCAAATCGAAGGCTGGACGGAAGAGGAGAGCCGGTCGTTACTCATCCAACTCTTCGAACACCAGGTCAAGCCGGAATTCACCTCGCGTTTTAGCTGGGGACAAGGTTCCCTTGCCTTCTGGGACAATCGCTGTGCCCAACACAATCCGGTTAATGATTACCACGGGTTCAGACGCATCATGCATCGCGTTACCCTGGCTGGCGACAAACCATGCTAGACGTAAAGTATTCAAAAAAGCAACAGCCACTTTGATGAATTTTTGATTATTGCCTCTATCCCAACAATAACCGAGAATTTATATAGAGTTTGTCAGCTAATTTCATGTTATTTTAGCAGAGGATAAACTATGGCAGCAATATTCAATAAAGCCTCACCGCATGCAGATGACGCGATGAATCTGCCCCTCGAAAGTGTCGATACGGCTCTACCTTTTTACCAAACGGTGATGGGCTTTCAGGTTCTGTCGCGCACAGATACACCGTGAAAATCTGCGCTCCTGGGGGGAGATAGTATACAGATTCGTCTCGCAGAGAATGGTGGTAATCCAACCCAGGAGGGTTGTTTCTTTGAAGTCGATGACATAGAAGCTGCCTTTAATGAATTGCGGTCAAATGGTCTGGATCGAGAAGACGCGGAATACCAAATGGACCAACACGGAGAAACATCCTTTCGGGTCTTTTTTGTCATTGCACCTGATGATCTGTGTTATTGTCTCGGTAAACGTCAGTCGTAAAGCGGGGCATCAGGTCTTGTTGAGCGCTTAGTATCTACTGCGGCGCGTCTCCAAAGTCGGGTACGTCCAGGGTCTCCCCATCGCGAAGTGCTGACTTATGCGCCATCGCTCCCATAACCGTGTAGCGCGCGGCCTCCCAGGCATTGATTGCCGGTTGACGTTGATGTGTAATCGCATCGACAAACTCATGTACGAGATAAGGATGAGAGCCACCATGCCCCTTGGGGATGAAATCGGAATCTTCGTCTGCCTCCGGGTCATCAATCTGCTTAAAGGCGACCGCCACCTCCGGAGGCAATGGATCCCTCATCTCTTCGTCGGTCAGAGTCGTTACCTGCAAGGATTTCGCCGGTGACGAGTCGGTGCGAAAGTTCTCTTTCCACATGTTTTCCGCATAGGTTCCGCGAGTGCCAACAATACGAAACGTCTCTCCTTTGTGGAAAGAGCCGGCCAGTTCTCGGAACTCGCAGATGCGAACCGACGCCCCGTTTGACATTCGAAACAAGGCAACTTCATTGCTGAAAGCATTGTCAGCAAAAAAAGGATCTTCATTCCGGTTTTTGTAACCGTAGGCTGTGACCTTCACCGCATGGGCGTTCATCACCGAAACCGGGCCGCTGGTTGAGTGGGTAGGATAATGCATCGGACCATCCAAAATTCCAGTAGCCTGGTAGCGGCGCTTGTTTTCGAGCCATTCCTTTCCCGAGCTGCTTGCTGTTCGCATGCGGATGACTTTGCGCAAGTTGCAGAGCGCGTCGACATCATGGAAGTACTCACCTTCAGCGTAGACGAAGTGCCCAAAGGCATTTTCAGCGGCCTTGCGTCGGCAAAACATAGTATCAGCATGATAATACGTTGTCTCTCCCAACATGTAAAATTGCCCTGTACGCCGACTCGTTTCGATAATCCGTTCACACCAATCGAGAATTTCGTCAGCGTCGGGCACAGTGATGACCGGCACGGCACTGTAGACATGTTTGCCTGCTTCCATCGCCTGGACACATTGGGGTGCATGGAGCCAATGCTGTGTAATGATCGCTACGGCATCGACGTCAGTTTTAAGCATTTCTTCCAGGGTATTGTACTTGTCGCGTGGATTGAATTTTCTGTCCCTTTGAAGTCGTGAGGCGATCGCGTCCATTCTTTCCAGCTCACGATCGCAGAGAGCGACACGGTCCACCCCGGGATGACTTCGAAAAAGATCGACGAACACTTGCCCGAACGATCCAAGGCCAACTAATCCAATACTAATCCCCATTTACTTCAACTAAGAAGTCAAAAGGGGTCATGTCCATCTTTTTGTAATTGAAGTAGTCATTTCGACTATTAGATTGTGTCTCGTCGTTCCACGCTGATTGCGAACTTGAAAATCAATTACAAAAAGATCGACATGACCCCTTTGTTGCAGCTCAAAAAAAAATGTCTCGAATCGATCAATTAAGAAATCACACGATTTCACATTCCTTGTTCCGTCCGACAACTTTGAAAGTGGCAGTCAATCGACTTGGGTTTGTCCAGGCCGACCCGATTCGCTCACCGGCGCGCGCGCAGGATCTAATCCTGCGGCATCGTGTAAAATCTTACCGCGCAGGGGATCTTGATTTTCGATATCCAAAACTGAATGTCGAGGAAGATGACCTCTATGCCTACGGCTATCTCCCGCGTAACATTTCAAATCTTTTGCACCCGAGAAAGATGTCTAAAGCTATGGACGATCTACAGCGGAAGGTCCTTAAGTTAGTACGTAAATCCGGTCCGGTACACCCGCGAGATTTAAAAACACATTTCGGAGATGAACGCGTCGTCAATGGCTGGGGTGGTTACTCCAAGGCAACGAAGCGCGCACTCGAAGGCCTGCACCATCGTGGCCTTCTTCGCGTAGCGAAACGTGAAAATGGGATTCGCGTCTATGAAGCGGCTTCCCTTCCCAAGCATTCACTCTCACCGGAAGATCGCTTTCGAGAAATTGTCCGCGTGGTGGCAAATATTCTCGCTCCCGTGAATGAGCGTTTTCTTCTCTCGATTACCACTTACTTCAGGTATTTAATTCCAAGTATCGTAGAACGCAGAACGATACTACGCAGTATGATCCAGACGGGAGAGTTTGAAGAACAAACTATCGACGGACTCACCTATGTATGGCCAACCGCTAAAAAAATTTACCATGAGCCGCCGCATCAGGTTCGTTTCCTCACACCATTCGATCCCCTGGTTCGAGATCGCAATCGCTTTGAACATCTATGGCAGTGGACTTATCGCTTTGAAGCTTATACTCCAAAAGCAAAGCGCCTCCGCGGTTATTATGCCATGCCCCTCCTCTGGATTGAACGGGTGATTGGGTGGGCAAATGCTGACGTTGTCGATGGTAAGTTAAGCGTAGAACTTGGTTATGTTAAACAACGCCCAAAGGGTCGTGATTTTCGCAATGAAGTTCAGGCAGAGGCTGCGCGGTTGGCGGTTTTTCTCCATTTGAATGAATCATCCTGGGAACTCGTTATCTGATGACAAAGATAGGAAATAAAAAATATAAGAACATCCTTTTCTTTGCAGTAGAGCATCTATGGTAATTGTCAGTATCATCAAATGGCACACGATCAGCATTGTTGGTAAGCTCGCTCCACACGATGATTTTATAGATAGGATCGGATCCAAAAAAGTTTTCTAATTGTTCATCATAATGGAAATCGTAATTACCGGTGATCGATATTTGGTAAGAAAGAGCCACCCCGATAAATTCACACAAATTTCCACCGCCACTTAAAGAGAGGTCAGCGTTGGAAGCGTAGACCGCACCACGCAGTTTCATGGGTGATATTACTTATATTATGTGTTAAAGTTATTTTAATATTCCATTTAAAATCTAAATTAAATAACGAACGAAAAGTCGTACCACTTAATCCATTAAACACTATAAAGGAACAGGAATAAAAATGTATTTTGGAGAGCTCAAAAGGGGTCATTATATGTTGACCTGTCGAGACTTCAGAGCCAAACTAAGCTCATAAATCTACCCTACCCCTTAGTAGTTGGTTATCTCACATGCCCTTATACAATATAGCAGAACTTAACCGAGCCCTTTTCGAGATAGCACTCCACGATCCGAATCCTTGTGTCATCCACTTCGCCCGTAAGACAGTTACCTGAATTGAGCGAGAGTGAAGATTAGATTCGTAAATATGTAGAACTTTAAGTTCACTTGTTCGACCTTCCATGCACAGCAGCAGTATACGAGGCACCGATTTCAAAATCGCGTGGCGTGGAAAAGCCGTCCAGCATCTTAAGTTTTTTTTATCAGTTCGGGACACAGATCGTGTTGGCATCGTCACCCCCCATCGGCTCGAGGGCATTGGCGCCATCACTCTCATCATGTCATACGTGACGGCATTCTATGATCGCTATCGCGAACGAGGATCGGAGTTCTTTGCCTACCCCGATTTCTTCACCTTTCAGCGTGAAACTCCGTGTGCAGACTATGGCATGTTTGACATCTGGCCTTACCATAAGAATGTCCACGTTCCACCCGATGCCCAGCAGACAGCAGAGGCCATTACCGAGCGGGGTGTGACTATCCTACTGGTTCCGGATAACGATGTACACGAAGCTGCGATCGCACCTGTTGAACATGAAAGTGCCAGACGCAATATCAAACGCTGCTTTGCATACTCCGAAACTGGTACTACGGCGTCATCCGATCTTGTCATAGAATGTCAGAGTCAACTACTCCTCAACTTTGCCTTAGCCATTCTCGACTCCATACCAGCCGACGACGCAGTGCAGGAGCTACGCAGACAATGGCAGGAACGAATGGCCGCCAGTACCTTGAGTCAATCATTTCGCCAATTGGACCTGAGTGATGCCTTACGGAGAATCTGATTAGGCAGATAACAAAAAGCTGATAAAAAGGAAATCGTGGCTAAATCTATACGTCTAACAATTGATCAAGCTATTTCTGTTGCAGAAAAAGAAGTTAAGCAGGGTAATTTTTCTAAAGCACTTCAACTTTACAAAAGAGTCTTACAACAACATCCCAATCATTCTGAAGCAAAAAAGGGACTGAGAAAGTTGCATAAAGAGTTTCCATGGGATCAACCTACCCAAGATAAATCGATGCCCCCTTCACAAGATCAATTGAATACTCTGATTAAATTATTTAACTCTAATCAAGTAATAAAAGTTGAGCAAGATTGCAGGAAATTACTGCAACATTATTCAGAATCGATAATTGTTCTTAACATATTGGGCTTGGTATTACACAAGCAGGGGAAATTAGAGAAGGCCGTTCAATCATTCGACAAGGCATTACAGATTAAACCAGATTTTGTAGAGGCTCACTGTAACCGTGGAAACACACTTCAAGAACAAGGGAAATTAAGGGAGGCCGTAGAATCATTTAGTAAAGCGATTCAGATTAAACCGGATTTTGTAGAGGCCTATTATAACCGAAGTAATGCACTTAAACAACAGCATAGACTGCAGGAGGCCGTTCAATCACTAGACAAAGCAATACAGTTAAAGCCCAATTTTGCAGAGGCTCACAGTAACCGTGGCATAGTGCTCCAAGTGCAAGGTAGGCTACAAGAAGCTACAGAATCATTTAATAAGGCGATTCAGATTAAACCAGATTTTGCAGAAGCCTATTATAATTTATCTAAAATCAAAAGACATGATGAATATGACGAGACGATTCGTGACATGGAATCCTTATATGATCGTGAAGACACATCTTCAAAACAAAGAGAGCTCTTGGCCTTTGCATTAGGTAAGGCTTTTGAAGAGTTAAAGGAATATGATAAGGCATTTAAATATATATTAGAGGGGAACCAATTAAAGCGATCTTCTTATCACTATGAGATTAAAAGTGATGTAGAGCGATTTAATAAGATGAAAGAAGTCTTTTCTCCTGCCTTTTTTTCTTCTCACTCTAAAATGGGTAATCCTGACGAAACACCAATTTTTATCTTGGGCATGCCGAGGTCGGGAACAACACTCGTGGAACAAATTCTAGCGAGTCATTCGCAGGTACATGGGGCAGGGGAACTACTTGATTTATTTATGGTAGCCAGTGGCATCCATACTGCGAAGACGAAAGATAAATTTCCAGAGTGCCTAACAGGTCTCACTGATGAAAACTTTGTTGCCTTAGGTTCAAGCTATTTGAAAAGTTTGCGAAAACACTCCAATAGCAAAAGGTTCATCACGGACAAGATGCCTCATAATTTTCGTCTCATTGGACTGATCAAAGTCATTTTACCTAAAGCGAAAGTTATACACTGTATGAGGCATCCCATGGATAATTGCCTATCTGTTTTTAAAAATAGATTCAGTCGAGCAAACCATTATGCATATAACCTAAGAGACCTTGGGCAATTTTACTATCACTACCTTGACTTGATGAATCACTGGCGAAACACCATCCCCAATTTCATATATGATATCAGCTATGAAGCATTAGTTTCAGATCAGGAAAAACAAACAAGAAAGCTACTTAATCATTGCCAATTACCTTGGGAAGAGTCTTGTCTTTCATTCCATAAGACAGAGAGACCAATAGCAACATCGAGTTACATACAAGTTCGTCGTCCTATGTATAGGGACTCTATCAATCTTTGGATGAAATATGAAAAACAGCTCGAATCTTTGAAAAAGGTATTTAACCAGTAAAATATTCTTTATGAGCTCACCCATTAACAATTGACACGAAAATTTAAAGACTGCCCAATAACTGGGTTTACGTCATTGAATTTCCCGATGGCACCCAGGGAGCTATTGAAGAGATCAGGAAGGATTGTTTTAAAAAGAACTCAATGGGTATGGATTAAACTTACCGATCGACCAGGGCTATATGATCCCTTTGGAGGATATGATAGGCGAGGGAAAAGGATTGTCTGAATTAAGTTGATACACCCTTAGCGATTACGGCCATCGTCCTTGATTGTTTGCTGCAGCTTAGCTTCTATAATAGATGCTTCATTAAGTAGCGTAATTGCCTCTTGGAAGCGTTTTGATTGCGGGCTGTTGTTTTGTTTGTGGAGATCCTCCACTACCTTCATACCATCTCCCACAACAATAGCAGTAAAGGTTATAACATTATTATCATTTACCCCTATACTTCTTGAAGCCACTAATTACCCATATTGATCCCCATATTATGAGTGGGGGAAGTAATCCAAAGAAAGCGAATGCTCCGATATTTTCAGGAACAAACCTCAAGAGCCAAAGTATCCAAAGGACCGTTAATATTAACCCTCTTTTTTGCCATGAAGTCTGCATAATTATTCAAGGATTAGTTCTGATTGCGAAAATAGAGCGCTGCGTTCGGAACGCAGAGTTCCCCCTTTATTCATGTGAGTTTTGGAGCCGGTTGCAAAAACCACCCCTCTAATCGATAATCCATTAAACCATATGCGGCGGATGGGATTTTTCCTCGATGAGATTCAATAGCAATCCAGTCACGTAGCTTAAGAATATCGAACGCTGAAGAATGCTGACGAGGTTTTTATGAGTGAGGAGATAACTTCGTGCATTCCTCTTTAATCTTCACTCGATGGTCACTTCTTCAGTAGTAACAGTGATGGCATCACCATCCTCATTAGCAAAGGTAGCATCAACACTTAATGTAGGTTGAGCAGTATGGTCAGACTTAAAGTTATTCTGACTAATCAAAGTCTCAAACCCTGTCGTCGTCGATCCACTCTCGGCTACCACTACTGAGGCAGCATTAG
>Ga0315339_1000628_pt1 | contig 41121 bp, 39 predicted proteins | sample ASW17metaG_FD_204514 | JGI IMG/M metagenome (GOLD analysis project Ga0315339, IMG submission 204514) | Ammonia-oxidizing marine archaeal communities from Pacific Ocean, United States - ASW #17 | ecosystem: Environmental > Aquatic > Marine > Oceanic | place: USA: California | collected 2016-12-05 | reverse complement strand
CGGTTAGGCAGAGTGATGCATTGGGCCTAGGTCACGCGGTTCTATGTGCAAAGCATTTATTAAATAACGAGCCTTTCGCGGTACTTCTGCCAGATGTTCTGGTCCTTGATCACGAGTCAAGGGACAATAACTATAGCTTCGCCCAGTTGGTGAAGGCCTGGGATGAGACGGGTGCGGGTCAGGTCATGGTTGAGCGAGTTAACCGAGAGGTGGTTGAGAGTTACGGTATTGCAGACCTTGGTGGTTTAACGCTCGAGCCGTTTAAAAGTGTCGTCCTTAAGGGCCTAGTTGAAAAGCCATCCCCTGAGCATGCCCCCTCCGACTTGGCGGTACTGGGTAGATATGTATTGCCTTCTAAGGTACTTGAGCTTCTTGAGGATACAGCGGCTGGTGTGGGTGGTGAGATCCAGCTGACCGATGCTCTGGATTCGCTACTGGATACTGACGGGCTAAATGCTTTTGAGACGGATGCCGAAGTTCATGACTGTGGCAATAAGCAGGGATTTCTGAGTGCAAACTTGGCGGTGGGGATGAGAGATGCCGAGACCAAAATAGTGATAAAAAAACTGTTTAAATCAAACGGCTGGTAGGCCTCTAATAACATGAACAGATTTTCGTGGACACTGCTTATTGGAATGCTTCTGATGCTCTCAGGTATCAGTGGTGTGTCGAGGCTCTCTCAAGCTGCTATTATTTCAGGTTTTGATGGGTCTGTAGTGAGTAATGTTAACGCGCCTGATCGCTTGTTGGTTTTAGGGTTTATAGGTAGCCGTGTTGCGAGTGAGTTGATTCATCGCGGTGAGTCCACCGTGATTATTAAGGATGAAGATCGAAGTCTTGCGGATGACAAGATTAACGACAGAAAGCCTGGAGATGTAGTCAATTGAGCTCTGTGTCTGACAGCACTAAAAACCCTGCCAGCAGTCCGAGCAGAACGACGCTGACTAAATACGCTGTGATGGCCCTCTTGGCGTTTTTTAGCTTCGGTTTAACAGGGCTCGGAGCCATTGTTGTGATGTTTGCCCTGTCTACCCTGAGGGCAGGAAGGGACTCAGCGGCGTCTCACGGCATCAGCTCTCAAAACTCATCCCGTCTGGGTGGTGTTGCTATTGTGATCACCTTTGTTCTGTTCCTTATTGGTATGGTGCTTTTGAGCTCTTATACCCCCGGTGTGGTGCGTGATGTGACCTTCCTGCACCTTTGGTCCACGGTCTTTGTCTGTGTGATTTTGGGTGGTGCTGAGGATATCAAGGCTGACCTATTGAGCCCGTATTTTCGTCTTGTGGTTAAGTTGCTGGTGTTTGGTTTTTTCCTCTGGACCACGCCGAACGTGATACCCACGTCCATAGGCGTCCCAGGAGTTGATTACCTCCTCTCCTTTCCTTGGCTTGCTTGGGGTCTCTGTACTTTATTCTGTGTTGGCTTTATCAATGCCTTTAACATGGCAGATGGTGCTAATGGGCTGATTCCGGGTATTGTAACCATCGCCTTTGGTGTATTTTTTCTAGAGTATGGTCGACCGGCTGAGGGTGTACTGTTCTTTGTGTGTCTGATGTTTTTAATTTTTAATGTCGTATCGGGCTGGTTCTTTCTCGGCGACATGGGCAGTTATGGCCTTGGTGCCGCGATAGTTTGTTATGGCTTGCTGGGTGTGGCTGAGGGTGACTTTTCGGCCGGGTTTATGGCGTGCCTTTTGTCCTACCCCTGCGTTGATTTTGTGGTGAGCCTTGTCCGCCGGATGCGCAAGGGGCTGTCACCGTTTAAGGCTGACAATGGACACCTTCATAACCGACTTTATGCCTTTTATACCCAAAGTTTTAAGTCACGGGTTACGCCTAACTCATTGACAGGTTTGACACTAAGTGGAGCCTCATCGGGGGTCTGTTTGATAATTTACGCCCTTGGCTGGATCCCTGTTGAGAGCAACGCCTGGTTTGGTGTTTTTGGGCTGCAGTGTGCTGTGTACCTCATCACGCTGAGTCGATTAAGATCCTCACAGATAGATGAGAGTGCGCCGATGAGCGGTGTGTCTGGCTATTGATAAAGGCTGTCTGTGTGGGTATGTCTTTAAGCTTAACCGTTCTCGACTACCGAGGGTGACTGCCTTGTGCAAAAATTGACCCATCTGAGAATCCAATAGTGGATGTATTATCTACAAAGCTTATAGCGTTGCTCGGGCCTAAGGGTTGGATCGGTCCTGAAGAGTGTCAGCCATGGCAAAGGGATTGGTTGGATCAGTATGGTGAAGTTCCCTTGGGTGTGGCTCGGCCAAAATCAACCTCTGAGGTGGCTGATGTGCTCCGCCTTTGTTACGCTGAGGGTGTTCCAGTGGTTCCCCAGGGCGGAAATACAGGTCTTGTTGGGGCGGGAGTTCTTGGTGAGCCTGGAGGCGTAATTCTCTCGCTTAGTCGAATGAATGCGATCTCATCTCCAGACTTATCCGGTGGCAGTATCTCGGTGGAGGCTGGGGTTATTCTGGAGCAATTACATCAGTCTCTGGAAGGGACAGGCTTGATGTTTCCAATGCATCTAGGCTCTGAGGGCAGCGCGCAGGTTGGTGGATTGATTGCTACAAATGCCGGTGGCAGCCATGCATTTCGTTACGGAATGATGCAAGAGTTGGTGCTAGGGTTGGAGGTAGTCCTAGCTGACGGTACCGTATGGAACGGGATGCGCGCCGTACAAAAAGACAATGCAGGCTATCAGCTACGAAAACTTTTCTGTGGATCAGAGGGAACTCTTGGGGTTGTAACGCAAGCCATCCTAAAGCTATCACCGGAGCCGAGACAGCAGTTCACGGCTTTGCTCGCGGTCAGAGATGCGTCTGGACTCCTTAAGCTGGCAAAGAGATTAAGATTAGAAGGTGGAGAATTTCTGTCCGCAATGGAATTCTTTTCGGATGTTGGTTTGGATATAGCTCTTAAAAACATCCCTGGACTTGTTTTTCCGTTGCAGAGCCGAACATCGTTTTATTTGCTCGTAGAAGCCGGCTCAGGTTCAATGCAAGTGCCGCTTGACTCAATTCTAACCGACGTTATGGAGTGGGGTATGGATGAGGGTATCGTTGCCGATGGCGCTCTAGCGATGTCAGAAGCCCAGAGAGTAGCCTTTTGGCGTTTGCGTGAAGAGCAACCAGAGGGGCAACGCCGACTTGGTGCTCAGTTAAAGAATGATATTTCAGTTCCTCCTGGTCGGCTAGCCGAATTTTTAGATCAAGCGAATTGCGATTGCGATGAGGTTCTTGAGGGAGTGAGAATCAATCCATTCGGCCATCTAGGTGATGGCAATGTTCACTATAATCTTTCGCCACCCTTAGGTCGGCACGATTTCTCGGGTTTCGAAAGTGAGTTTACCGTCAAGTTAGGTAGATTAGCTACCGTGATGGAGGGTAGTTTTGCAGCGGAGCATGGCCTCGGGCGAGCTAAATCTGTTTTGGCAGATATCCTGAGAGACCCGGTAGAAAGGGATCTGATGACGCGTCTAAAAAAATCATTGGACGAAGAGAATCGATTAAGTCCAGGCGTATTAGTGTCTTCTCGGGAGAGGGTGATGAGTGGGTTAGAGTAGGGTATTAATGTACAGCGCTTGTAGACTATTGCGATTTTAGAGGGAAGCTTCTGATCGCAATATAAATATAAAAAAACCATTATTAAAATTTGAAAGAGAATCTATGAAACTACTAATTCCTGGGGGCGCAGGCTACATCGGTTCTCATATGGTTAAATATGCTCAAGATCGTGGCCATGAAGTTATAGTTCTAGATGATTTTTCTACTGGCCATGACTGGGCCGTTAATGACTGCGAGATTTTGCAGGTTGACCTCCTGGACCAAGAGAAGCTTGCTCGATCCCTTCGGGGGAGGAAGTTTGATGGTGTCATTCATTTTGCAGCTAAGTCCATAGTTTCTGAATCAGTTAAAAAGCCAGATTTGTATTATAGAAACAATGTTGTAGGTACTCTAAATTTGGTTAATGAGTTGTTAAAAAATGAGATAAATAATTTAGTTTTTTCTTCTACTGCGGCCGTTTTTGGAAACCATTCTGGCGGAAAAATAGGGGAAGATACCCCTAGAATTCCAATCAATCCATATGGCCAGAGCAAGCTAATGATTGAGAACATTCTTTGTGATATTTGTTCCAGTTATGAATTTAATGCAACATGCTTTCGATACTTTAATGCTGCTGGAGCAGATATTTCTGGGGCTATAGGCGAATCCCATAATCCAGAGACCCATCTCATTCCAAATATTTTAAAATCCGCGCTGTCACAAGAACATACACTCAAAGTTTTTGGAAATGATTACCCAACAACCGACGGTACATGTGTTCGAGACTATGTCCATGTCAGTGATCTTGCGCAAGCCCATTTTTTGGGATTAACTAAAATGAGAGAAAATAAGGGTTATTCGGTATATAACCTTGGGAATGGTAGTGGTTTTTCTGTCCTTGATGTAATAAAAGGTTGTCAGCGTGTTATCGGTGCGCCAATTAATTTCGACGTCGAGGGTCGGCGTGCGGGTGATCCGGCCGTATTGGTAGCAGACAGTAAAGAGGCTATTGATGTGCTTGGGTGGAATCCGAAATTTGACGACTTGGATACGATAATGAGCAGCGCTTGGCGCTGGCATCAAAAGCATGGCTGATTCGCTGCTATTAAGCTTGTGTCGCAGTTATCGACTTTTCATTAACGCTACATGTAGTATTTTTAAGTCAACCTCACCTTATTTGGTAGATTAATATAATGAGTATCTTTTAGATCTATGAATAGAAGTAAACTAAGTATTGGAACTGCCCAGCTCGGATCAAATTACGGTATTGCATTTAGTGGCAAAAAAATTACCACAGAAGAGTTCTCGAAAATAATGGTGGTGGCTAAAAATAATGGGATCTCCAGTCTAGATACCGCAATTGGTTATGGCGATAGTCAGACTATACTTGGTAATATTGGGGTTAAAAACTGGTCAGTTACAACTAAGTTACCGTCTATTCCAGCACGCATTGATAACCTCGAGGTTTGGTATCAGGAGGCGATTCAATCTTTATTTAGTGAGCTCCAAGTGTCGAGTATCGAGACGTTGTTGTTGCATAATGCCGGAGATCTAGTTGGTACTCATGGTCCTCATTTGAGTTTGCTGCTGCTGGAATCTAGGCGTTCAGGTTTGGTGAAAAATATCGGAGTCTCTATATACGAGCCCGAAGAGTTAAGTCGCTTTTATAATGAATTTCAGCCAGATGTTGTGCAGTGTCCTTTTAACATTTTTGATCAGCGCATATTAAATAGTGGCTGGCTAAGACGACTAAAAGATGATGGAGTCGAGATCCACGCAAGGTCCGTGTTTCTTCAGGGTATCATATTGCGAGATCCTACTGAGTTACACTCTTACTTTTCTCCGTGGGGAAAGGACTTTTTAAAATGGAGCAATTTTTGTGAGGCAGAAGGCGTTACAAAGCTTGAGGCTGCGTTATATTTTGTAAAGTGTGAGGCAAAAATCGACAAGATAATTGTGGGTATCGAAGGATTGGATCAGTTTGAAGAAGTCTTGAAAGCCTACGATAAGAATTTTCTTGAAGTATTTCAAGGTTCCTGCGAGGACAAGGGGCTCGTTAACCCTCTTATGTGGAGGATAGGTTAGCGCTAAAGAGGGTATTAGTGACTAATGAAAAACACTATGCTACTACTCCTATGCAGCAACCCCTTTGCTAAAGAATACCTGAAGAAATTAAATCTTATTTGAAGTGAGATATCTGCATGATGAGACCAAGCCTGGAAATGACGTGGGATTATTTTAATTGTCAGAAAGAAGTCCGTTTGCGAAGTATGGCAGTGGGAAATGAGATGGATAAAGGTGTTTTCTTTAATCTAATCAAAAGCCAAAGATCGCAAGAGTCCTATGCGATTATAAAAAACTTTTCTCGCCAAATAGAACGCCATGATTACAATCATGATGGATTATCTAAAGCTCAGTATTTAGCTCATCCATACAGGGTTGCTACACTTTTGGTGGAGCAACTGCCTGAGGTTGATGATTCATTTATAAAATTGGCTTTGTGCCATAATGTGATTGAGGTTTCAGAGCTTAGCGCTGGGTTGATAAACGATTTAGGCTCTGAGATGTTGAAGTATGTGGAAGTTTTGACCGTTGATCGTTCGCGTCAGTGGGATTGGGATTATAAAAAGGGGTATTATGAGAAAATCGGTCTAGACAGAATTACGAGGACCATTAAGGTTTTTGATAAACTTGATAATCTGTACATTCTTTCCGAGAATAGTGACTCTAAAGTGAAGATTAAGTATTTAGAAGAAATAACGGATCATTTGATGCCCTTTGTTGTTTCTGATTTTCCCAATCTTAAAGGGCACTTTGAGACCATTATTAAGTTTAACTACCAACTCATTAAAAATATCGTATAGAGGTTATTCATGGATTTAGGACTAAAAGGTAAGGTCGCCCTTGTAACTGGCGGAAGCAAAGGTATTGGTCTGGCTATTGCGCAGAGTCTGCTCCTAGAGGGTTGCAGAGTCTGCATTATGTCTCGCTCAGCTGACAATTTAAGCATTGCATGTGAGACCTTAGGTGCTCAAAAACCATCAGTTTTAGTGACGTACCAAGGCGATGTTTCTGAGCGGGATGAGTTACTAGCGCTTCATGATTTTTTATCTGAGGGTATAGGATTGCCGGATATTGTTATTAACAATAGCGGTGGTCCTTCCATGGGGTCGTTTTTAGATCATGATGATAAAGCTTGGCAACAAGCATTTGATCAGGGTTTTATGGCTATGGTTAGGCTAACTAGGTCTTTTTCTAAAAATATGATCGATAAAGGCTGGGGGCGCTTTGTAAGTATCTCCTCTTCGGTCGCAATTGAACCGTCTTCAACTATGGTATTGTCGGCCTCTATGCGAGCCGGTTTGGCTGCCTTTTCAAAGTCGGCATCTTTAACACTTGCTGAAACTGGTGTTACGTTTAATACCATTTGCCCAGGTGGCGTTGCAACAGATCGCTTGTTGGATCTCGTTAAGGTGCAGGCTGACTCCAGAGGCGTGTCATTGGATGAAGTTTTAAAGGAGTCTCAAAATTCAATTCCTATGAAGCGTTTTGCAGATCCTAAAGAGCTAGCAGATTTAGCCGTATTTTTAGCTTCCGAGAAGGCCGATTATATTACAGGTAGAGTCCATGTGATTGATGGTGGGTTGACAAAAAGTTACTAAATATGAATTTTTGTGCAGATCGTTTCTCTCAATTTGGTCCTGAATGGGTAGAGCTTGAACACGGCAATGATGATTTTGTTCGTAACTTGGTCTTCTGCGTAAATAATAGATATTCCCATTTGGTAGGTAAGGTCTCAAAAGTTTTCAAAGTGTCAGGGTTAGAAATAAATTCTTCAAACTTTCTTGTTGAGGGGAACGTTGGACGGATTGTGATAAAGCTGTTAGGTAAAGCTGAATATAGTCTTTTTCAGGCCCAAAAGTCTATTTATGACCATATAAAGTCCTCATGCCTGCCAGCTCCTTGCGTTATAGGTAGTGGAGTTGATACTGGTAATATAGGCAGCGCTCATTTGGTCTTGGAATATGTAGAGGGTAGCTATTTCTCGGGGTCAAACAGTGATTTGAGCCTAACTTCTGTCGCCATTAATAGCCTTCACGATGGTTTTCATGATTTTCGATTAGCAAAATTCCCTGAATTAGAAATTTTCCAAAATAACTCTCAAAGTGTTTTAAGTGAATTTCTGGAAACAAAAAATGAGTGGCAGTCTAAATTTGGTATGGAATTGGCTGACCTTCTGCGAGAAAACATAGATTTAATGGTCAACGCAGAAATGATGTGTAGGAAAAATCTTGAAACGATTACTCGGATAGAAAAGTCAATCTTCCATATAGACCTTCACCCCCATAACATCATAGTAGGGCCAAACCGTGCGAGCATCATTGATTTGGATTCTTTAAAAGTGTCCCGATGGCCAACTGCGCTAGGGTTTTGTTATTTTAAGTTGGCAAAGCAAGTGATAGTTAAGCAAGGTATAAAAAACGTAGATTTTAATAAGCTTAATGAGTTTGCTGAGGCTATCACTCACCGGGTCATCTGCAATAGTAATAAATTGGACCTGTTGCTTTTAGGTGCGTTAACTGAAGTAACTCGCAGGCTACTTATCATTTTGCAAGGTAATTTAGGTTCAAGTATTTCGCCTTGGAATAGTGTGCTGAGCATCCAGGTGAATGCGATTTCAGAGATACGTGCTCTACAGGTGAATTCGTTGTAATGCTGTCAATGAGCTTCTTCTCAAACCTAATAGTATTTTGATCGATAAGATTAAATAGATCTGGTTGCATCTTTAGGTTTTAGAAAAGTAAAACTCCGGAGTCATGTAGCTAGCTTAAGGCCTGACTACAAACCAGATAGTGATGAGGAACAATCAACATTGAAAGTACTAGTTAGGGTCGATTCTTCGCTAATTATTGGGTCTGGCCATGTAATACGGTGCCTTAATCTTGCAAAAAAGTTACGCATCAGTGGATTTTGTGTGGTTTTTATTTGTCGAGAAAACCTTGGCGGGTACGAATACCTCATAAGCAAGGAGGGATTCGAACTGATTATAATTGCTAGGGACGCCGCCGCCACTATTTTGTCAAGCGACGATTTACGTTATAGCTCGTGGCTACCTGTGAGTCAGGAAAAAGACGCATCTGACTGTCAAATTGCTATTAAAGATCAGAGATTTGATTGGGTGATAGTGGACCATTATGGCTTAGATTATCGTTGGCAAAATGTAATGAGAAGCTCTAAAACTAAAATAATGGTTATTGATGATTTGGCTGATAGAAAGCATAGTTGCGATGTTCTGCTTGACCAAAACTTTATTAAAAATATGGAAGATCGGTACGTTAGCTTAGTGCCAGACGCATGCATAACTCTGTTGGGGCCAAAGTACCTTTTGCTAGATCGGCAATACGAAAAGTACCAATATGTAGAGAAAATTCGTTCAGGACCAATATCGAAAATATTGGTATTTTTCGGAAGTATTGATATGGCACGTCAGACTGAATTGGTTCTGGACGCAATCCCCTTTCTTGGTAGCTACGCCATAACTTGGGACATCGTTATAGGCTTTAATAATCAACGAAAAGCCTTGATTGAGGAGATTTGTGGGCGAAGTCAACATCTCCGCTATCACTGCCAAGTTAGCAATATGAGTGAATTAATTTTCGAGGCTGATCTTGCTATAGGTGCTGGAGGAATGACTGGATGGGAGAGATGCAAGCTCGGGTTGCCTTCGATCACCACAATAGTCGCAGATAATCAAGTAGAATCTACACAGAATGCTGAGCGGGTAGGTGTACTTTATAATATGGGTCATTATCGTCAGGTCACCATGAACTCATACCTCGATGCTATTCATCGGTTCTTAGAGCCAGGGGAAGAAAAATTAAAAATCATGTCAAAAAACTGCTATAAAATCTTTAAAGATACTGATGTTTTTGACATATCAAATTTGCTTAAAAATTATGGGGATGGTGCAACATGAACAGCAAATTAATTCAAACAAAAACCGGATATCACTCTATTGAGCCAAAGCCTGACCAATCTGAATTGGATGCGTTTTATAAAGACTCTTATTTTAAGCCGGGTGTAACATCTACATATAATGCGTCGTATACTGAGGATGAAATTAAGTACAAAGAGAATAGAGCAGCTGCAACCGTCAGGTTTATAGACAGCAATTCAAATAAGCGTGATTTAAAATTGTTGGATATTGGAGCCGGTGAAGGGTTTCTGTTACGAGCAGCAAGTGATTTTGGATGGAAAGTGAAGGGAGTTGACTTTCAGCTAGAGCCTTGCGTGGCCTCTAACGAAGATTTGGCTGAGTTCTTTGAAGTAGCAAATCCCATGGAGTTTTTAGACAATTGCCCAATACTTGATGGCGGATATGATGTTGTCTGCCTACAAAATGTCATTGAGCATGTTCGGGATCCTGAAGCTCTAATCCGATTGGCAAAAAAACATTTGGCTTCGGATGGTTGTCTTCTTATTCAGGTGCCAAATGACTTTAGTGATTTACAAAAATTTTGTATAGATCAGAAATTTGTTAGCGAGGAGTATTGGGTATCGCCTCCACAACATTTGAGTTATTTTGGAAAGGAGTCCTTAGAGAAGTTTTTGAAGGCTGAGGGATTTAATTGTCATGATTTCTTTTCAGATTTCCCCATTGAATTACTGCTTTGCTCCGGCAAAGATAATTATGTCAATGATAAAAGCCTTGGTCCCATAGCACACAAAAGCAGAGTGCTAATTGACAATGAATTTTTTAATAGAGGTATAGATCTATATATTAACTTCTATCGAACTATGAGTCATCTGGGCTTTGGTAGAAATATTATTGCTCTAGCTAAAAGAGAAAACGTTGCCAGTAAGCCAAATCAATGAATGTATTAGTGACGAGTGCTGGCAAAAAAAGTTCGTCTTATTAGGTCTGGTGATGTTGTCGATTTGATTGTTGGCTAAGAGGGAAGAAAAGATGAGCGAGACGCGAATTTTAATAACAGGCGCTAGCGGATTTATAGGCTCAAAATTAGTCAAGTTACTTAATGAAGACCCGAAATTTAAGGTCTTTAGGGGTGTTAGGGCTTCAGCCTCTAATGATTTTGAAGGTGATGTACCAATAGACTTGTCAGATGTAAGTTCAATTTTGAATTTACTCGACAATTATAGCTTTGACGCGATAGTACACCTTGCAGCAAAAGTTGGCTGGGGTGGATTATCTTACGAAGAAATGTTTACCGAAAATGTTTTGGCTTCTGGCGCGTTGGGTTATGTGGCAAATAAAATGGGGGCGAAACTAGTTTTCGGTTCAGCTGCTTTAGTGCATGGTCAAACTGCTCCTGCAATTTCGTTAGACATACCAGTGACTCTGGACACAGACTATGCACGCACCAAGCATGATGCCGAAATTCTCCTATGCTCGATATTGCCAGACGTGTGTATATTTAGAATTGGCGGTGTTTTTGGTCAAGATGGACCAAGCCACTTAGGATTAAACCGAGCTATTTCGTTAGCATTACAAGGAAAGGCCCCTACTATTTATGGAAAAGGCGATGGCATGCGGAATTATATTTTTGTTGATGATCTTTGCGCTATGATCATTGAGGCAGTAAGAGTGGAAGCCAGCGGTACGTATTTGATCGCAGGCGGAGAGACGCTCACTATAAAGAATATGCTTGAGGCGATATGTTCAGAATTTTTGAGTGGGATGGGGGCTAAATACCTACCCGAATCGCAATCGAGTTTTGACCAAGTCATCCTCGGCACTGAAAAATTTGGTGGAAGCCGAGCTTTCACTGAAGCTTTAAAAGCTATCAGTTGGGACAATAGATGAAAATTGCGGTCCTAGGTGACGTTCATGGTAATCATCTTGCGCTGGATGCGGTTTTGAGTTCAGCGGTAAGAGAAAAGGTTGATAGTTTGTTGGTTACCGGCGATCTTGTTGGGTATTATCCATTTGTTAGAGAAGTGCTTGAGCTGCTAGATCCTTGGGATCGTCAAGTCGTTAAAGGTAATCATGAGGTCATGCTACAACATGCTCTATTGGACGTAGGCTACTTAGAGCGTATTACCAAGAAGTATGGAAGTAGTATTAAAATTGCAATTGACACTTTAACCGAAACACAAATTGATAGCCTAGTTAACATGCCCAAAGTTATTGAGTTAGAGCTAAATCATATGCCGATTACTCTTTGCCATGGATCACCTGTAGACGTTGATGAATATATATATCCAGACAGTGATTTATCAAACCTTTCTTGGTTAAGTCATATTGCGAGTCAACTAATAATTTGTGGCCACACTCACTATCCCATGCTGCTTGAATGGAATGGAAAAAAAATTCTTAACCCAGGGTCAGTCGGTCAATCGAGAAATGGTGTTGCCAAGGCTCATTGGGTTTTGTTTGATACTGAAGAAAACACATTTAAATTTATGATGGAGGACTACAATATCAACACAATACTAGATGCAGTCAGAGCTATTGACCCCACTAATCTTTATTTGCAAAAAGTGCTTACTCGCTAATGCCTAGGTTTTTGATAACAGGCATTGGCGGAGATGTGGCTCAGGGAATATGTAGAGTTATACGCGAAAGTTTTAGTGATGCCGTGATTGTAGGTTCAGATATCGGTGAGAAGCATGCCGGGCAGTTATTTGTTGATTTTTTTAAACTAGTCCCTCCCGCTGATTCAAATTTGTATGTCACATCGATCAAGTCGCTGATAAAAGAATTTAATGTCGACATTTTGATTCCGACGTCGGAGCCAGAAATAGAGGTTATGACCCAGCTTTCGAAATCAATACTGCCCTGTAAAACTTTAACTCCAGGCAGAAGGGTAGTTAAATTTTGTTTGGATAAATTCGAGACGAATCGATTCTTGAACTCTATAGGTCTTGATGTTCCCTGGACATTAAAGTCAGATGATGAATTACCCGGCGAGTATCCTTGTATTTTCAAAGGTGCCAAGGGATCAGGATCTAAGCTGCTTTATATTGTTGGGGACGAGCCTGAGGCCAAGTATCTTAAAGAAAAGCATCCTGATACGGTTTTTCAAGAACTGTTGTTGCCCGATGATAAAGAGATTACGTGTGCTGTATTTAGATCTAGTTTAGACACTGTCGCGGTTCTTCAGTTACAGCGAAATTTAGTTGGCGGTGCGACTTCATGGGCACGGGTGATTTTTGAGCCTGAAATTGATAGAGTATGTAGAGTGATAGCCAAAGAATTGGAGCTTATCGGTAGCATGAATATCCAGCTGAGATTAACTGATGATGGTCCTCGTATTTTTGAAATAAACCCTAGATTTTCTTCAACAGTCTATATGAGATATCTCATAGGTTTTAATGACGTATTATGGTCAATAAACGACCATCTTGGTATAGAGTCTCGCTTCCCCGATATTCCCGTGAATACCGAATTAGTTCGTATTTTTGATTCTAAAATTTTAGTATCCAAAGTTGGCAAGGTAAATTAAATGTTTCAAATTAAAGGTAAAAAAGTTGGCGTTGGACAAAAGCCCTTTATTATTGCAGAAATGTCAGGAAACCATAACGGTTCTCTTGATCGGGCTCTAACATTGGTCGATGCAGCAGCTGATGCTGGAGCTGACGCAGTAAAGCTTCAAACCTTTACCGCGGATACGATAACACTAAATGTTAAAACGGATGAGTTTGTCATTTCAGATGAAAATAGTTTATGGCGCGGACGGTCTTTGTATGAATTGTATAGTGAGGCATCCACTCCTTGGGAATGGCATAGTGAAATTATGGCCCATGCCTCTAAAAGAGGATTAATTTGCTTCAGTTCTCCTTTTGACAACAGTTCAGTTGATTTCCTTGAGTCGCTGGGGGTCGCTGCGTACAAAATTGCATCAGCTGAAATAATTGACCACGGTTTAATCACACGTGTGGCTGAAACTGGCAAACCCATAATTATTTCTACGGGTATGGCGACTCTAAATGAAATATCCGCGGCGGTCGCAGTTGCGCATGCTGCAGGAAATCAAAATATTGCATTATTGCAGTGCACCGCAAGCTATCCTGCGAGTCCAAAAAACAGCAATATACTTACGATACCTAATATGCGAGACATATTTAACTGTGAAGTTGGGCTTTCTGATCACACTATGGGTGTAGGCGCTGCCGTTGGAGCTGTTGCGTTAGGCGCTACCATAGTAGAGAAACATTTCACATTACGTCGAGCTGATGGTGGTATCGATTCTGCTTTTTCCCTTGAACCAAGTGAATTAGAGCAACTTGTTATTGAGACTGAAAGAGCAAGTCTTGCCTTAGGTTCAGTGTTCTATGGTCCCACTGAGGGTGAAATTGCAGGCTTAATGTTTAGACGGTCTCTGTATGTTTGCGAGGATATTAAAGAAGGTGAGGAGTTTTCTGAGGTCAATATTCGCAGCATTCGGCCCGGCTTTGGGTTACATCCTAAATACCTAAATATAGTACTTGGACGATTTGCGAAAGGTCCTCTGGCCAAGGGGACAGCTTTAACCTTTGATGACATTTGAATTTAAAAAGGGTTTCTAATATGAACATTAGAGGCATAGGTATTCAAACGGCTAGGTTTATAGTAAGACCCTTGATCGTGTCAGATGCGAGCCAAAAATACCTAGATTGGATGAACGATGATGTTGTGGCTAGATACATTGCTGGTGCGTCAGATACGCTATCTCTAGCCTCTTTAGAGAGCTATATACTAGAAAAAACGCTCAAGAAAGACTGTATTTTCCTAGGCATATTTGACAATGTAAATGGTAAGCATATCGGAAATATCAAGTATGAGCCTATTTGCTTAGATAAAAAAGAGGCTGTAATGGGTGTTTTGTTAGGTGACTCATCATGGAGAGGGAAACATGTTTTTAGTGAAGTGTTTATTGCCACTAAAGAGTTTTTAGCCAAAACGTATTCGATTAAAACGATTAGGCTTGGAGTCGATAAGTCAAATACGCCAGCTATAAAAGCCTATCAAAAAGTAGGGTTCATAGCTCAACCGGTTTCTAGCGTCGAGCCTACATCTTCTATTGAAATGATTTATGAATGTTAGTTTTGGAGTTTTTTTGATGGCCAATACAAATTTGAGGGCACTATGAAAGTATTTGTCAGTACGATACCTTTTGGCGAGACTAACTCTCTGCCCATTGAAATGTTGGATGAAGTAAAGGCCAAACTTGAAATCAACCCTTTGAAGAGGAAAATAACAACAGAAGAATTAGCTGACAGCATAGGTGATGCAGATGTGCTCATAGCGGGAACAGAAGTTATTGATTCTAGAGTGTTTGACAAGGCCCCTAACTTAAAACTTATTGCTAGAGTTGGAGTTGGCCTAGATGGAGTTGACCTCCTCGAAGCTCGCAGAAGAGGCATTGCTGTTACATATACTCCTGATGCGCCTGCTCCAGCGGTAGCTGAATTGACTATCGGCTTAATGCTCATGCTGGCTCGTAGAATTGGTATTTCGCATGAAGATATACGTAACTCGGAATGGCAGCGTCATTTTGGTTATAGGATATCAGAGATGACGATAGGCATTATCGGTTCTGGCCGGATTGGATCTAGGGTGATTAGGCGATTGGGAGCCTTTGGCACACCGAAGCTTCTAATAAATAGTCTTGAAAAAGATGACTCGATTGCCCCTGGTTTAAAATTAAAATGGGTTAGTAAAGGTGAGCTATTTGAAAAATCTGATCTGATTTCCATACATACTCCCTTGACGCCTTCAACTCTTAATATGATCGACTCCGATGCTTTCAATAAAATGAAAAAGAGCGCGATGGTGATAAATACAGCAAGGGGAGGAATAGTCAATGAAGCTGACTTATTGGATGCTTTGTCTAGTGGGAAAATCCATTCGGCGGCAATTGATGTGTTTAATAATGAGCCATATATGGGGCCCTTAAAGGACTTGAAAAACTGTTTTTTAACATCCCACATGGGATCCATGTCTTTTGACTGTAGAGAGAGGATGGAGATTGAGGCTACAGCGGAGGCTATACAGTATGCCAAAAATTTAGCCCAACTTAGGTTGGTGCCTCAAGCCGAATATGATCTAAGAGAGTTTCTTTAGTCGCTATGAAGTTAGTTGAGTTGACAGATATCTTTTTGAAATATCCGAAAACATGTTTATTTTCTGTAGCGTTAGCTTTTGCTGTATCGGTAACTTATGTCTGGTCTAAAACTGACCTTTATGAGTCGGGTGCATCTTTGGTTATAATGCCGGCGACGCCATTAAATAATGCAATTAGATCATCTCATATAAGTAATCTTGATTTGGTGGGCATTAATGTTTTCCAAACAAATTTATCGCAATACTACTATTTAACTAACTTAATAACTTCCTATGGCTTTTTCAAGTACCTTGGTGACTCAACCGATCTTCTTAATAACCATAGCTTCAGCAGTTTCTCTGCCAATCTGAAGATACTCAACCCTCATGGCAAGGGAATAATTAGGCTTAGGTTCACTGATTCAAATAAAGACAAAGCAACGGGGATTCTTGCGCATATTATTGATAGCATAAACCCCTATTTAAATGCCGGCATCATTGCAAATTTAGAGCGATCACAGGCGCATATTTCAAAACAAATCAAAGTATCCTCTCGTAATGTAGAGACAGAATTTTTATTTGAAAAATCTAAGGAGATTTACAGATTGTTGTCTCTAACAAAGGCCGTAGGGTCTACAGCCTTTGAAATTTTGGAGTATCCATATGTACCCGAAGAAAAAGCAGGAATATCGAAACATCTGGTCTTTATTGCGTTGTTTTTGGGCATGATTTCGTTCTTTACAATACTATTACTTTATATTGATGAATACCTTAGCGGAGAAAACGTAAAATGATTAAAGGTTCAACTATTTTAATAACAGGTGGAACAGGTTCATTCGGAAATAAATTCATTCCGATGACTTTGGAAAAGTATAGTCCTAAGAAAATCATCATTTATTCGCGTGATGAAATGAAGCAGTGGGACATGGCCTCTAAATTTGTCGGAGACAGCAGAGTGAGTTTTGTGATTGGTGATGTTCGAGATAAGGAGCGGTTGACGTCAGTTATGAGCAACGTTGATTATGTTGTCCATGCGGCGGCTACTAAGATTGTCCCGACCGCTGAATACAACCCGGTTGAATGCATCAAAACAAATATTGATGGTGCCGTTAATGTAATCGAAGCTGCGGTCGTCAATTCAGTTAAAGGAGTGGTTGCTTTATCTACTGATAAAGCAAGCAACCCAATCAATCTGTACGGTGCTACTAAGTTAGCATCAGATAAATTGTTCGTCGCTGCCAATAACTCGGATGATAGAGGGTTAACTAAATATTCAGTTGTCAGGTATGGGAATGTTATGGGCTCTAGAGGATCTGTTATTCCGTTTTTTATTAACCTCAAAAATAACAATAAACGTTTAACTATTACTGATCCGGAAATGACACGATTTATGATTTCCCTTGAGGATGGAGTCCGATTAGTCTGGAAGGCATTCGATGATATGGTCGGTGGTGAAATCTACGTTCGAAAAATACCAAGTATGAATATAATGGATATTGCAAGGTCAGTTGACCCTGAAAATGACTATGACATCGTTGGAATAAGACCCGGTGAGAAAATGCATGAGCAAATGATTGGCATCGAAGATGCGCCTCATGTTTACGAGTATGAAACCTATTTTAAAATTTTGCCAATGATTCATGGTTGGTCTAGTGATCCCAAAAGAATCAAGGATGGGAAACCAGTAGCCAGCGATTTTGTATATTCTTCAGATAACAATAAAGAATGGATGAGTAAGTCACAGTTAGCGACTTGGATTGAAGAAAATAAGGATCACATGGGTAAAATTTGATGTTGGACAATGTTTTTATTAGCGGTGGATCTGGCCTTTTAGGGCTAGGCTTTGCCGCCATGGATCCACAGGGTAAGGTCACTCTTAATTTACACTCAAGAGACATAGTTTTTCCATCTGCAAATTTAGTTCGATTAGATCTATTTTGTAGTTTTAGCTTAGAGGAAGCCCTTAAACGGTTAGATGTTAAAGTATTTATTCATTGTGCAGCTATTACCGATGTTGATTATTGCCAGAGTCACCCAGAGGAAGCTTTTAAAATTAACTGTCGCTTGCCAAGATTGTTAGCGGAGATATGTTCGGGCCTCGGAATTAAATTTGTTTTTATCTCAAGTGATCAGCTGTTTGATGGTGAAAATGTGATCTATACCGAGGAAGATCCTTGTAGTCCTCTTAACATTTACGGAGAAACAAAAGCAAAGGCCGAAGAGTCTGTATTAAAAGTTGATGTAAATTCCTTGGTCATAAGAACCAATTTTTTTGGATGGGGAACATCCTATCGAAAATCTTTCAGCGACTTTGTTATTGAGGGTTTGGCAGCTAAAAAATCACTCACTTTGTATGATGATATATTTTACACTCCAGTAATTAGGGAGCGATTGGTGTCAGTTGTTAGCAATTTGATAAGTCAGGATTGTAGTGGTATTTTCAATGTCTCTTCAGATGACATTACGTCCAAATATGTCTTTGGGCAAAAAATCGCAAAATTATTCGAGTTTGATAATCAGTATATTGTTCAAGGCAATAGTTTAAATACAGAGTTTATTGCACCTCGGCCAAGGTCTATGGCCCTAAGCTCCACAAAACTTTGCGCCCGGCTAGGCTCAAGTGTAGGTAGTACTGACGATTTCATTAGTGACCTAAAGTCGCAAATGATGTCCGGTTATAAAAAACAGATAGGTGAAATATGATTCCTTACGGAAAGCAATATGTCGATCAAAGTGATATTGATGCGGTTGTAGAAGTTCTAAAGAGTAGTTGGTTAACACAAGGGCCTAAAATAGATGAATTTGAAGCTAATATTGCTCAGTATGTTGGTAGTAAGTATGCGGTAGCTGTATCAAGTGGTACTGCCGCTCTTCATCTTTGTGGCATAGTCGCGGAGCTTTCTGAGGATAATTCTGCTGTGACATCACCTATCACCTTTATTGCTTCTTCTAATATGGCTCTCTTTAATAATTCCAATGTATTATTTTGTGATGTGGAAGAAGCCACTATCAACATGGATCCCGCTTTACTCGAAAAGTTACTAACGGAGAACGAGACAGTGAAAGCAGTAGTGCCAGTGCACTATGCGGGGGCTGTTTGTGATATGAAACGTATCAAAGCCTTGTGTGATTCACGCGATGTTGTTGTTATTGAAGACGCAGCACACGCTTTGGGTGCAGTTTATCAAGATGGTAGTAAAGTAGGATGTTGTGCGCACTCGGATATGACTATTTTTTCTTTTCACCCCGTAAAGTCAATTACGGCTGGTGAAGGAGGAGTTATAACTACAAACAATGAACTGTATTATAAAAAGCTGCTAAGACTTAGGAGCCACGGCATCACTAAGTTAGATGATAAATTCATTATGTCGGAATACTCTCACAGCGACGGTGAAGTTAATCCGTGGTATTACGAGGCTCAGGAGTTAGGTTATCATTATCGGTTTACAGATATTCAAGCGGCTTTGGCAAATTCCCAGCTGAGTAAGTTGAATGATTTTGTAGAAAAGAGACGGTTTTTGGCTACGAGATATGACAATGCTTTTGTTAACCTGCCTGAGATTAATATTATACAACTAGATATGCGAACAATTAGCTCACATCATATTTATCCTATCAAGATTGAGTTTGAGAAATTAAATATAAACAGACGAGAGTTCATGTTGGCTTTAAAATCAAAAGGGATTGGCAGTCAAGTGCACTATATTCCAGTGCCTATCCACCCGGTTTATGTCGCCCTAGGATTTAAAAGTGAAGACTATCCTGTCGCGATGGATTACTACAGCAAGTGTTTGTCCATACCGCTTTATTATTCTTTAAGTGTTTCAGAACAAGATAATGTTATTGATGCCATAACTACAATCGTTGAAATTAACAGGCTCTAGTAACCCAAAGGTAATAAACCGTTATTGACCATTTTTCTATGTAGTATTAATAGGATAGCTATATGTGGCTCTCAGTAAACTATTACCAATCAAATTAAGAGATCTACAATGCAGAATAGCGTAAATATTTTGGTCCAAGCTAGACTGGGTTCAGTGAGACTTCCTGGCAAGGTAATGTCGGATATCGATGGAACACCAATGATAGAATTAATGATTCGAAGGTTAAAGCGAGCCAAGACTGTTGATAAGATAATAGTAGCAACCTCAACGGATAAAAAAAATGATGAACTTGAGTGCTTTTTAAAAAAATTAGATGTAGAGGTGTTTAGAGGCTCAGAAAATGATGTGCTCGATCGATTTTATCAAGCAGCGCGGGAACATCAGGCGGATCATTTTATTAGGGTGACAGCAGATTGTCCTTTAATAGACCCTGAATTAATAGATCAAATCGTTAGTTTACACCTCCGCAGTGGCGCAGCATATACATCAAATACGTTACCTCCTACCTATCCAGACGGGCTCGATGTTGAAGTATTTACCTTTGATTCACTAAAACTCGCGTGGGTAAAAGCTACTGAATCATATGACAGAGAGCACGTTACCCCGTTGTTAAGACGGCACGCAAAGATTAAACGAGCCAACTATAGTCACTCTTCAGATCTATCGCAGTATAGGTGGACTGTCGATGAGCAGATCGATTTGGATCTAGTTCGGTTGATTTATGAGCATTTGGGTCTAGACTCCAAGTTCTCTTGGTTGGACGTCCTGAATCTAGTGAGGGAAAACCCCAGACTGGGGGAAATCAACAGTAGTATTGCAAGAAATGAGGGTGCAAGTATGCCTAATGGGCAAAAGTTATGGAAAAGAGCTAAGCATGTGATACCTGGGGGTAATATGCTTCTATCGAAGCGTCCAGAAATTTTTCTGCCGGATCAGTGGCCAGCTTACTTCAGTAAGGCAAAAGGTTGTAGTGTCTGGGATTTAGATGGTAATGAATTTGTTGATATGTCAATTATGGGGATTGGTACCAACATACTTGGGTATGGACATTCCGAGGTTGATGCAGCGGTTGGAGAAACTGTATCGCAGGGTAATATGTCTACCTTCAATTGTCCTGAGGAGGTTTATTTAGCTGAAAAGCTTGTTGAGTTGCATCCATGGGCAGATATGGTTCGTTTCGCACGATCTGGCGGGGAAGCAAATTCCATAGCGGTAAGAATAGCGAGAGCGGCTAGTGGAAAAGACAAAGTAGCAATTTGTGGGTATCACGGTTGGCATGATTGGTATTTGGCGGCTAATTTAGGTGATGACAAAAGTTTAGACGGCCATCTTTTGCCGGGACTTGACCCGGCTGGGGTACCTAGGAACCTTGCTGGCACAGTCTTTCCTTTTCAATATAATAACTTCGAACAGCTTGAGACAATTGTTAAAGAAAATGATATCGGCACAATTAAAATGGAAGTGTCCCGGAACGAAGAGCCTTCCAATAATTTTTTACAACGAGTACGCAAACTGGCGACGGAAAAAGGTATTGTCCTCATATTTGACGAGTGTACGTCAGGGTTTAGAGAGACGTTTGGGGGTCTACATAAAAAATATGGTGTGGATCCCGATATTGCTATGTTCGGCAAAGCCTTAGGTAATGGGTATGCGATAACTGCCATTATCGGTACGCGCTCGGTGATGGAGGAAGCACAAAGTACATTTATAAGTAGTACATTTTGGACTGAACGAATAGGTCCCACAGCTGCGTTAACAACTTTAAAAGTTATGGAGGAAGTCGAAGCTTGGGCACGTATAACGGCTACAGGGAACGTGATTCGAAATGGGATAAAAGCTTTGGCCGACAGTCATAATTTGCAGATTAAACAATGGGGCCTTGCTGCTCTCACTGGCTATACGTTTGATAGTAAAAACTCGTTAGCCTATAAAACGTTGGTCACTCAAGAGATGCTTAAGCAAGGATTTTTGGCTAGTAACAGTACTTATGTTTGCACTGAACATTCGCCATCGATTGTAGATAGTTATTTGAGTGCCCTTAATCCTATATTTGGGAAAATAAAGGAATGTGAGGATGGCAGGTCCATCAGTTCCTTACTTGACGGACCAATTTGTCACAGTGGCTTCGTTAGGTTGAATTAATGAAGAGTAACTGCCAGGGGAGATAAAGTTGGTACTGGTTTTTAGGCAACACATAGATCAGGGAAAGAATGAGGGGATAAAAAACATTTTCAGGTGGTACTCTTTGATTATTATTTTAATGAAAGCTAAGTAATTTATTTAGGATGGGTAAAATGGGTAAGGTGGTAGTTTTTGGGGGCGCAGGCTTTATTGGTTCACATGTGGCGGATCATCTCAGTGCCGCAGGATACAATGTAACAATCCATGATTTGTCGCCTTCTCAGCATGTGTTACATAATCAAGATATGGTTGTAGGGAATTTACTTGACTTAGATTCTGTGATTAAAGTAGTTGAAAACGCGGATGTAGTTTTTAATTTTGCGGCAATATCAGATTTAAACGAGGCGCTGACTAAGCCGGTAGATACGGCAAGGGTCAATGTACTCGGAAATGTCAATGTACTAGAAGCTTGTCGAATCCAGGGAGTTAGTCGGTACGTTTACGCTAGTTCAGTTTATGTTAATAGCCGCGAAGGCGGTTTTTATGGTTGCAGTAAAAAAGCGGCAGAGCTATTTATACAAGAGTATCAGCGAACATATGGTTTGAACTATACCATTTTGAGGTATGGCTCTTTATATGGCCCTAGGGCCGACTCTAGAAATGGGTTACGCAGAATTGTATATGGTGCCCTCCGAGATGGGTCTCTAAAATATAATGGTAGTAAAGATGCACTTCGTGATTACATTCATGTCAGGGACGCCGCGTTAGCATCAGTAGATGCTTTGAAAGACTGCTTTATTAATAAGAAGCTTATATTAACGGGTCATCAACCGATTAAAGTAATCGATTTGTTGGGTATGTTAGCTGAAATGATTGAGCTCCCAGAATCAGCTGTAGAATTTAGGGCGGCTGACTATAAGGGTCATTATATAAGAACACCATTTCACTATGAGTCAGATATTGCTGAAAAATATGTGCCTCAAACTTATATTGACTTGGGAGAGGGGCTTCTCGAATTGATAAGGTCATATCACGATGAAGATTAAGCCGGATCTAATTTTCCTACTAAATCCTATTTTATAAATACCGGTTTATAACCGGGGTCGGCTTAAGGATTATATTATTAAATTCAAAGACTACTTACAGGTAAATCGTGCCGCTAAAGCGGTAGATAAAAATTTCATTTCCCAAATAATGTATTCGATATCGCAGGTTAAGATAATTACTGATGGAAATACTTTTTTCTCTGGAATATCAAATCATGAACGAATATGTGCTTTATCAAGACAACGTTTGTATAAACACTTTAATAACGAAAGCTTTTTTTCTAAGCTAATAGTAGCCAAACATACCGGTACTAGATTAGCTTACCCTATCCCTAAAATTTTATATCCCATTTTCCATGGTGAGAACGTAGAATTATCAAAAGTTTGTAGTTTTTTAATGTTTTTGACTTACTGTAAGTTCGCCATATTTGGACTTGCAAGGGTGGCATTAAATTCAAAAATATATTCTGCTTCTGCTTCTGCTTCTGCTAAATCTGGGATCTACCTTAACAATGTCACACCTTCTTTTACCAGGCTAGATTCTAGAGCCAACAGTTACTTGAAGTGGATTATAGGTTCGCAAAATCATCACGACCAGCCTGTATTTCATGATTCCGCGGGATCAGATAAGGGCAGTAATCTCCATTATTATCCTTTACAGAAATGTGGATGCGCAACATATGTCGAAATGTTTAAATCTCAAATATCTGGAATAAGGTGGATATATTTTTCTCTATATAAGGTATTTTTGGGCGATATCAGTTACATCGTTTTGTTAGATGATATTGTTTGTTTCAAACGGATTTGTAATGCTGTAAATGCTCAAGGAATTAAAAGCGCTTACTTCCATACCACTGACTATTGCTCAAGGCCACTTTGGACCTTATCACACGAGATAAATTGTGATATTAAATTTGTATTTTACTCCACCAATGTTGAAATATTTCAGCCTGAAAGTTACTTAAGCAACAAGACATTTAATGGATGGCAGTTAAGTGTGTGGGACCATGTTCTGGCGTGGAGTGAGAATAATCGCGATTTTATCGAACGTGAATTTCTTGAGTACCACAGCATTGAAATCGCAGGTCCATTCGAAGCCAGCGGGCAAATAGTAGAGTTAGATATGATTGGTCGCAAAGCCTTAGCTTGTTTTGATGTTCAGCCAGTTAGACGGTCTCGGTTTATCAGACTAGGGCTAGCAAGTAATTATTATGATGGGAATGAGGCCATTGATTTTTTGAAAAAGACCTATGCTTTTTGCAAGAAAAATAACTTTGTTATGATCCACAAAAAAAAGCGAAATATTGGGGATTTGGCGAATAAAAAATATCTCAATGCGATTAAAGACTTCGATCAAAAGTACTATATGCCAGTCGAAGCAGACGTGTCCGCATCGTCGGTGATCAGTGCTACACAATTTACAGTCTCAATGCCATTCACGTCTGTAGCAATGCTTGCAAAGCTGTTAGGTAAGCCTTCGTTCTACATTATATCAGAGGATTACTATTACCCTGGTATTGAGAGATTCAGTAACGTGCCTGTCTACACTGACTTTGAGCCTATTAAATTTGAACTATAATTTAGATAAATCTTTATTACTAATCCAGCCCGCTATCTCGGCTGGAGTGCCTTTTATATTGCTGCCATTTTTCATTTCTTTTTTCGATGACGCTCAGCTATCAACATTTTTTTTACTGCAGGTCATTGGAAATATTATATCGCAAATTTTCTCGTTTTCGATTATGGCGGGTTTTGAAAATCTATATTATAAAACTGAGAAAAATAAGTCTGGTTTAATTTCTTTGATGAGTACCGCAATTATTTTTAATCTTGCGTCTATGACAATATTTTTCATATTCGCCGGGGAGTATATATTCTCTGTCTTGGGAGAATGGAATATTCTGTTGGTATCAGGAGCTCCAATTTTGACCTATGTCACTCTATATTGTGTGGCAAATGTCTTTGAATTTTTCCTTTATCATCTTCGAAATGAAAACCATATAAAGTTGTTCTTTGTCCTAGCTAGTATTCAGCACCTAATTTCCCTTGTAATTTTAGTACCCTTAGCAATTTTTTATCCAGAACTATTCAATTTTGGTAACGTAATCTCTATTTTAATAATAGGGATTGCTATACGAATATTTCTCTCTATTATTTCTATGCTGTATATGAAAAAGTTTTATTGTTTCGTTGATATCCTCATGCTGAGGAATATGTTTACGATTTGCTGGCCATTGATTTTTCGAATTATCCCGAATCTTTTGCAGACCCAATTTGACAAGATATTTTTAATCGCTCTGCTTGGTGCTCCCGCTATGAATCTATATTCGATAGCTCAAAAAAGTGGAACTGCTATTCAGGTTTTTTATACTTCTCTTGATCGTATATTTAAGCCGAATTTTTATAGGCTTCGTTCGGCTAATTCGTCTGGCATCTCCTCATATGTATTTCGCTACCATAATATAGCTATTGGATGCTGCTTATTTATACTTTTTCTCAATCCGGTTATCTCCGTATTTTTCTTAGGTGAAATAAACGTAATCTTTATAGGTATGCTCGCTGGATTTATAGCCTACCAAGGTTCTATGTTTTTAGGCAAGCTCCTGGGAATGGAATTTATTTCTTTAGGTAAAACGCATTATTTACTTTATGGCTCGTTACTTAACTTCTTTTCCTATGGGGCCGTAATAGCAATTTTTCATCTAGCCGATAACTTAACTGTTGAGGCCTTTGTTTTGGCTTTAATTACATCAAGCATAGTAACTTCTTTTTATCTCGTCTTTGTCGGAGGAGAAAGGCTCAAGAAGGTGTATTTAAACCCTAAGTTTTTCCTACCCTATATAGGCTTCAGCTTATACTTTTTGCCGTTAGGGCTATACAGATTGTCTTATGAAGGCTATGTTTTATTGGGAGTCTTTTTACTCGCCATCTATTTACTTTACAGTGCCCGAGTTATCTATGCAGAAAATTAGGAATGTCATTCTCTATCTCATTTTACTTGTACCTTCAGTTTTAGGGGGGGCTTTCGTGAGACGTTGGGGGTTACGTTTTTTCCTAAATAACCTGGGTAAAAATGTAGGTATTGAAGATAATGTCCAGTTAATTGATCCTTCAAATATTTCAATTGGATCTGACTCAAATATTGGCTCTTTAAGTTGTTTGTGCGCTAATGGCCGCGGTAAGCTTTTAATTGGTCAGAGGCTAGCGTGTAATAGGAATGTTTTTATCAACGCGGCATCTGGAAATATTAATATTGGCAGTGATGTAATGATAGGGCCTAATACGGTATTGAGAGCCTCTGATCATGCGTTTTTGCGCCAGGATATCCCTATGAGAAGTCAGGGACATGTGCCAGGATCTATTACTATTGAGGATGATGTGTGGCTTGGTTCAAATGTGGTGGTTACTTCGAACGTAACTATTGGTCGTGGGACTATTGTTGCCGCTGGTGCCGTGGTGACTAGAAATTTGGAGAGTTTTTCTATCTACGGTGGTGTTCCCGCAAAACTCATAAGGCGCCGAAAATGAGTATTGGGGAGTTTATAGAAAGTAAAAAGACTATCTTTTGGGACTTTGATGGAGTTGTAAAAGACTCTGTAGATGCCAAAAAAAATGCTTATGTTTCAATTTTTGGGCAGATATCTAGTGAGCATAAGGAAAAGATTGTCAATCATCATACAAAAAATGGGGGGGTTTCTAGGTATGTGAAAATTCCTTTGTATTTGGAGATAGTGGGTTTAGCTACGAATCAAAGTAATGTAGATATATTCCTTGAGCGATTCGCGACCCTAGTGAAAAATAGAGTGATATGTTCGCCCTGGGTACCTGGAGTTTATGATTTTATTGAAAATTACTGCAAACATAAATCCAACATTTTAACGACAGCAACACCTTATGATGAAATTGTCGAAATATTAGATGAATTGTCTATTAATTTGTTTTTTGAGGAGATACATGGCGCACCTGTTTCCAAAACTAGCGCAATTAAGCAGCGTATTATTTCAAAATCTCTTCTAGACGAAGATTGCATTATGATAGGCGATTCTAGCTCCGATTTACAGGCGGCTGTTGATTGTGGCATCGATTTCGCATTGCGAAAAACGGGCTATAATGCCGATTTAATTGATAAATCTACTTATTCTTTTGAGGATTTCTTGTGAATAGTTCTGACGGTTTACGTGCCCTTCGGGAAAAATTAAAGACAGGCGGTGCTAGTATTGGTAGTTGGTGTCAGTTGCCGTCTCCGGATATTGCGGAAATTTTGGCCTTTCAGGAATTTGAATGGATTACCTTTGATATGGAGCATGGGTTAATTTCATATCAAGATTTGCCAAACATGTGCAGGGCGGTGGAGGCTCGTTCAAAAATTTCATTAGCTCGTTTGGGCGACTGCGGGCGGATGGAGATACTGAGAGCTCTTGATGCTGGTTGTAGTGGAATTATCTGTCCGATGATTGAGTCCAAACAGAAGCTATTAGACATTATTGATATGGCGTCTTGGCCACCCACGGGCAAACGAGGAGTCGCTTTCAATAGGAATAATTTGTTTGGACTCAGATTCGATGAAGAGAAATATGTGTCCGAGAACCCTTTTATAGTAGCCATGATAGAAACAAGAAAAGGGGTTGATAATTTGTCTGAGATTCTGTCGGTCGACAAGTTAGATGCAATATTAGTAGGTCCTTACGACTTATCCGCGTCCTATGGCGTTACGGCTCAGTTTGATAGCCCTGAATTTCTTGAGGCCTTAAGCAGTATGGAAATGCTTTGCAAAAAACATGGTGTTCCCTTTGGTATTCATCAAGTTGAACCGAGTGTTGATTTATTACAAAAGAATATAGCCAATGGTTATAGATTTATAGCGTACTCAATGGACACTGTGTTTCTCACGACAAACTCTAACTTTTTATTGGATGATTCAGTATGAATATTATTGGCATAATCCCCGCTAGAATGGGCTCATCGAGGTTTCCAGGTAAACCAATGGAGGAGATACATGGGATGCCTATGATTGGTCACTGCTATTTGCGAGCAAAATTATGCGATCAGTTGACAGATGTTTATGTTGCGACCTGTGATGCAGTGATATTTGATTATATTATAGGGCTTGGCGGGAATGCTGTGATGACGTCTCCCGATCATGATCGGGCGTCAGACAGAGCTGCTGAAGCGATGGAAATAATTGAGCATCAATTGAATTCAAAAGTAGATTGTGTCGTTATGATTCAAGGTGACGAGCCTATGATAACTCCTAATATGATCTCCTCTGCAGTACAGCCAATTCTCGAAGAAGGCTGCACTGACGTTATCAATCTTATGACACCAATTAAAACTATTACGGAATTCGAAGACCCTAATGAAGTTAAAGTTGTTGTGGATTCTAATAGCAACGCGCTTTATTTTTCAAGAGAACCTATACCATCAAGGAAGAAGGGTATGACGGAGGTTCCCATGCTCAAACAGGTTTGTATTATCCCGTTTCTTCGAGATGGACTGCTAAAATTTAATGCCACCCCGCAAACGCCATTAGAAATTATTGAATCTGTCGATATGATGCGCGTTCTAGAGGTAGGAGAAAAGGTGAAGATGATTATGATTACTGAGGAATGCTACAGCGTTGATACTCGCGCAGATCTCGATAAAGTCATAGTCGCCATGGCCGATGATGTTTTAATGCCAATATATTTGGTGGAGTAATTTTATGAAATATATCCTGGTAACGGGTGCAGCTGGATTTATTGGTGCGGCAGTCGCAACGTTTCTCCTGAAAAAAAATAGAGCAGTCGTCACAGTTGATAATTTATCGACAGGCGATTTAGATAACATCCCGAACGGCTGTGTATTCATCGAAGGGGATGTTTCCGATGTTTCAGTACTTGCCGAGCTCGAGAAGTATGATATTGACGCGATCATTCATATTGCAGGGCAGAGTTCCGGTGAGGTGAGCTTTTCTGATCCAGTGTATGACTTAGACACAAATACTAAATCGACATTATTGTTGCTAAAGTATGCCAGAGAGTCAGGTATAGAAAGATTCATATATGCATCTACAATGTCGGTTTATGGGGGTGCTAATGAAATAGTTAATGAGACCATGGGCGTCAAACCAGTTTCATTTTATGGGGTCGGCAAGCTAGCATCTGAGCAATATTTGGAGATTTTCAGCAAATACAAAATCAGATGTACATCACTGCGCTTTTTTAATGTCTATGGGCCTGGCCAGAACATGGAAAATATGCAGCAGGGTATGGCGAGTATTTTTTTATCACAAGCAATCAAAAATAACAAAATAATTGTCAAGGGTTCTGGGGAGCGTTACAGAGACTTTATCTATATAGATGATGTTGTAACAAGTGTTATCGCCTGCTTAGAATCTATGAAGGACGGCCATGAAGTCATTAATGTTGGAACGGGCATAAAGACAAAGGTAAAGGACCTTATATCGGAAATTCAAAATATCTTTGATGATGAACTAGATATTATCTATCACGGATCAACAGAGGGAGATGTTCATGGTATCGTAGCTGACAATGCCCGCTTGATGACCAAGGTGAGTGGAGGTTATAAGTTCACAAGCGTTCGAGATGGGTTGCGCAAGATGGCAAATTGGGCGCAGCAGAAACCAAATGATAGTTGACTTTACATGTGTCAAAACGCTCAAAGTCTTCCAGAATGGTGAAATCGATCAGATTTTTACAGAATATAGAGATGATTTGATAGCTGAGTTCGATAAGTTTATTTCTAATAACTTAAAAGATGATCGTGTTTGGGCTTCCCCGATTTCCTCCAGAAATACATACTTGTCTCAATTTCTAGATGATATATGCCGATTAATTCTTATGGCACGGTATATTAAGGCCGGTAAAATTAGCAGGATCGTCTGTTTTAAGTATCAAAGACAATTTTTTCTCGCCAATGGTTGTTGTGACAGGCAGTGTGAATTTGTAGTGAAAGGAAGGAATAAAAGTAAGCTTCTATTTAATTTTTCTGTCATTCTTAAAAATGTATTTCTGTCTTGGCTTTTTGTGAAACAACGCCCAAAGTCTGAGTTAAGTGTTTTTTTAAACTGTGATGTTGTCGATACCGTTATCTACAGCAACAGTTTTGTTAGTGGTCGGTTCGTTGATCGGCATTTTCCGAACTTGAAAGCAAGGAAAGGACACGCGCAAGTCTATTTAGCCAGATTGTATTTGGCCAAATTTTCGGATTACGTATCTTTGAACAGAAATATTAATTCAGATGACGGAGTGTACTTAAAGGAACAATTTTTTGATATTTCGGCTTACTTGAAAATCATTTTTCGATATTTAAGTGCTTCATTCTATCTCAGCACATTCAAAGTTAGTCGCTTTCTTGTTCAGGGCCTTGATTTAAGGCCTGTTCTGCAATTTTACTATAACTTCGAAGGGGCATCGGTGGGTTCTCTTGAGGGATATAAATCGGCAGTATTTTTTGAAATGGCTTCTTGTAATGAAGTGCGCGGGAAAAGTTACATTTCGTGGTATGAAAATCAAGAGCATGACCATCTAGCTAATTTAAGCCTCAGAAAAATTGAATTATTTAAATCAACCATCGGGTATCGTGGGTTTCATTCTTCATATAGCTGCCTCAATTTATTCCCTCTATCAGTAGAAAACCGAGTCGGTGTTTTGCCAAAAAAACATTTAGTTATCTCTGAATATATAAGAAAAGAAACTTTGAGCACATGCCCAAACTTGCATATTGATGTCGCTCCTGCGCTAAGATACAGTGTGATAAACAAATTAGAATCGCCCGCTAAGATATTAGTGGCATTGCCAGTTAACCAGCATGAAGCTCTCAATATCTTGCATTTGGTGTGCTTGATGGATTTTTCGGCTCTAGAGTCGTTTGAACTCGTTATTAAGCCTCATCCGGCAACTTCTCAGGACTGGATAACCTCTAAATTAGGAGGTAACGCAGATAAGCTGAGAGTTGTTTATGGGTCTATAGATTCACAACTCGGGGATGCCAGATTACTCATTAGTTCAGCTTCTAGCGTATGCATTCAATCGATTATGATTGACACTCCTGTGATTTTGGTTGGGGACCGAAATCACATTACACAGAATCCTATGCCTAGTATGCTTAAATGTGACGGTGTCGTAGTCATATACGACGAGTATGATTTTCTTTTCGAAATTACTAAATTTCTTGAAAACACTGATATTGGTTATTTGGACCGATATCAAAAACAGCAGCTAATCGCACAAGATGCTACTCAAGATGTTTTTTATGCTTAGTTTAAATAATATAGCTATTGTTTCCCTTGTTATTGCCGTTTTGGCAGGTACGTCATTTAATTTTTTACAAGTTGCACTTGAGCTTTTTTTGATTTTTACATTGATTATTCAAACTCGTAAATATCAAATGACAAGGGGGGATATTGCGCTGGTCATAATATTTTTATGGACAGGCATAGTGTCCTTCTTCTCTTTAGATTTGTTGACGTTTATTGTACATCTCAAAATTTATGTTTTATTTATGCTTGTTTATTTGGCGTGTCAGAATTTAATATTCACTTCGAAACAAGATAGTGTTATTGCTATTTTGATCGGTGTTAATTGCGTTTTCATCTGGTTGCAAACAATATTTGGATTTCCGGCCTGGATCCCTAAGGAGATTTTTGTTGGTTATTATCAATCGCAACTTGAATTGCGGCCAGTGGGAATTTTTTTAGTGCCCCATCCGAGCTCCTTTTTTCTTGGGATTTATGCGATATATCTTTTTCAGAAAAGCGGGCCTCGCATTAAGTATTTTATTTTAGTAACTTGTTTTGCGACTATGTCGTTTACTGCGGCACTTGCTTGTTTGTTTCAAATTGTCATGAATCACTTTGATAGAAAGTTAAACGTTTACTTTTACTTAAGTATTTTAGTTTTCGTTGGCTCATATTATTTTTTAAAAGAAGAAATAATGGCTATTTTTATGGTTTCATCGTATACCCGCTACTACAGTATAGGGCTTATTCTGGATCAAATGGTGGACACTTATTATTGGGATTTTTTGTTCAATGTAATCCCTAAGAATTTAGACTCTGTGATGGTCCATACTGAATCTATGTATGGATTACTAGGTACGGAAGTTGACTTTATTAGACATGCTATACAAATTGGCATCGTATTTTTAGCTGCTAGTTACTTTAAAGTGGTGCGTTTGCTTCCTCATTTTTCAATTTTTATATTCATTTCCATGCTGCATTATTCATATTTATATACTATGCCTTTTATGCTTATCCTGATGTTTTATTTTGAAAGGAAATTGGATGACAAACGTTAGTGTTGTTATTGCGTCTATTGGAGAGAGTAGCCTTGACGCAACTATTGAAAAATTGGTTAATTCGGCCTACAGGGTTGAGGAAATTATAGTTAGCGTCCCAGGTCATAAAGTAGGTAATATCACACAATATGTCAGGGATAACAGCAGGGTGGTCATATCACCTCTTATCGGGCAGGTAAACCAGCGCTGTTACGGTTTTAAACAGGTTAGCCCTAAAATGGATCTGGTGTTACAGCTTGACTCGGATATATCGGTATCACCCACATTGGTGGGCGAAATGGTCAAGGAGATGGCGGAATTACCTGAGGCTTCGGCTCTTGGTTTGAAAATCTGTGATGGCCTACGTGAGTCTGATTTTATGTGGAAAATATCGCGGTACAAAATATTCAATGCATTTTTCCATTTTATAGTAAATGGTAATATCGGTTTTTCTGCAGGCATGCTTTCTAAAACAGGAATCAATTACCCTTTTATCGGGTTGTACTCGGTAACACCTGTTGATTGGCTGGCAGGGGGTTGTTTGATGCACCGCAGGAGAAATCTTATCTGTGAAAGTTTTTATGATTTTGAGGGTAAAGCTTATTGCGAGGATTTGTATCACAGCTCAGCTCTGATCGACCACGGTATCACTCTTTACTATTCCCCAAAAACAAGTTGTCAGACAGGTATTTTTAATCAGGTTGGTTTATATGGGGGGTTGAGGGGTATATTAAGAGAATTTCGAATTCACTATCGTTTTGCGAGGGGTAGATATGGAGTTTCTCGATTGAGATTTTCGTTAATATATATCCTGTACTATATGTCTAGGACGAAATTCTAGAGTGGCCTGGTCTCGTCCCTGTGATTAGATGGCTTGCTGTATCAATAGTTTTGCGGCCATAACGATGTCTAAATTTTTAAACACGCATTCATTTATGTTAAGAGCTGTTTCTTTATTCAATTATGAAAAGGATAGTAGGTAAGTAATTGAAGATTCTCTATATTACGACGGGCCTCCAGTCTGGTGGGGCAGAAAGAGTTGTATGTCGGCTCGCCGATTACTACGCGGATCGGGGGTGCGATGTTGTGATTATGAGCTTAAAACCTCAATTCCAAGTCTTGCCCTTAAATAGCAATATAAATATTATCGATTTAGGCGTGGACAAAAAAACACCTCTGCATCTTTGGCAAGCGTTTTTGAAGGCGTGGGCGTTTATTAGAAAATTCAAGCCCAACATAGTTCATGCCCACATGTACCACGCCAATATATTTGCTCGGATTATAAATATCGTATGCCCTTCACAGAAATTAATTTGCTCTGCCCATAGCAGTTTAGAGGGAGGGTTTTTGTGTGATTTCCTGTATCGGATTACTGATGGTATTCCTCACATCAGTACCAATGTTAGTCAAGCGGCATGTGATAGTTTTTTTAAAAGAAATGCATCGATTTCGTCCAGAATGATTGCTGTTCCAAACGGGATAGACACTCGTCGCTTCTGTATAAGATATACACCGCATCGTGAGCCGTGCAGAATTCTGTCTGTGGGTCGTTTGGTGCCTGAAAAGAATTTTGGTTTATTATTTCAGGCAGTGGCGAACATTCTCCCTAGGCTTAACGTCAGCCTAGAGATTTGGCTCGTGGGTGATGGTCCAGAGCGAGTCAAGTTAGAGAAATTAGCCGATGACCTGGGTATTGGAAGAATAGTTACTTTTTTTGGAGAGTATGATAGCCCCGAAAAGCTTATGTCGTCTGCAACTCTTTTCGTATCAACCTCTAACTATGAAGGGTTTGGTCTTGCTGTTGCCGAAGCGATGGCAGCAGGGATTCCGGTGATAGCCACAGATAGTGGTGGTGTAAGTGAAGTTATGGGGGAGACTGGGTGTTTAATACCCGTAGGGGATGTGTTAAGTCTTGGGGATAAAATAGCCAGTTACTTGGCATGCAGTGATAGTGAGTTACGTCATTGTGGATCCATGGGCGCAAAAAGAGTGTTAGAGAATTTTTCTGAAGAATCTTGGTTTGAGACATGGACCAGAATCTACAAAGTCGAACTAGATAGTTTGGGTAATTGACATTCCTTTTAACTTACACGCTAATATTTTTAGAAGGCATGGGAAATACTCTTGGGGCATATGTAAACGTTAAGTGTTGTCTATGTTGCACCGGGATGATGATCGTAAATGGAGGGGCGTAATGAAATTTATGTTAAAGAAATTAATAGTCGAGATACGGCTACGTTATCTTGATGATGACCATTCGACCACTTTTGGTGTAGCAATATTACGGAAACAATTTTAAATGCTTATGACGATAATAAAGTAGATTCGTTGTAGTATTCAGTCTTAAATAGGTTTAAGTGGTATTACTAAATGAAAGTTGATGATATTTTAATTTGTCCAGCATGTAAAAACTCTCTGGTGAGACATACTGATGTATTCGAATGCTCAAATCGAAACTGTGTACATTCTCAACGAGATTGTTTTTTTGATTGTATTGATGGCATTCCAGTCCTTGTATCAGAAATTGCATGCGATACAGTGTTTTCATCATCCCAAGTAGACCCCATGGTTAAGAGGTCAGGCGATGGTGGTATATTGCGTTCGTTAAAGAGACATATTGTTGGAGAATCCAGAGTAACCAAAAAAAATATTGCGCATTTCATAAGAGTACTACTAGCTGGCACAGACAACCCTCGCGTGCTTATTATTGGGTCTGGAGAGATAGGGAGTGGGTTGGGTGAACTTTATTCATCGGACACTCAATTAGTCGGTACCGATATCTACATTAGCCCTCTTGTTGATTTTATTGCAGATGCGCACTATCTTCCATTTAAAAATGTAAGTTTCGACGGGGTTGTTATTCAAGCAGTTCTTGAACATGTTGTTGATCCGCAATTGGTTGTATCGGAAATACATAGGGTTTTGACAGTTGACGGTTTTGTTTATGCTGAGACACCATTTATGCAACAGGTGCATGAAGGAGCTTACGATTTTACAAGGTATACAGTTCTAGGCCATCGTTATTTGTTTAAGAACTTTGATAGGTTGGATGCCGGTGGGCTAGATGGTGTAGGGGTTGTTTTAGCGTGGTCTTTTAGGTCTTTTATTCACGCTATTACCCGTAGCAGATTAATAGCGAAATTGATTTTCGTGCCTGTTAAGTATTTCCTGACGTTTGTTGAAAAAACTGCGGACTCAAGGTCTCTCCATGATTCTAATTCAGGTTCATTTTTCTTAGGGCAAAAATCTGAAAAAACCTTGGCGCATAAGGACCTTATCAAGGAATATGAAGGTTTTAAAAGTTAAGTGTTTTCTTTGACATCAATTTTTTGTTCTTTTAATTAACTTTAGAGTGATTCCTATTAAAACAATCGTTATTTTTACAACAGATTCTTTTTCGTTAACAAATTTTAGAGGTAAGTTAATCGAGGAGTTAGTGAGGAGATCTCACAAAGTGCATACTATCGCACCTGACTTTGATGCTAAAACTCGTGCGAGATTAGTTGAGTTGGGGGCAACAACTCATGACTGTCATTTCGAGAGGACAGGAACCAAAATACTCGAGGATTTAAAGGCCTCTTTCCATTTGTATAGGTTACTCAGATCGCTAAAAGCTGATTGTATGCTCAGTTATTTTGTAAAGCCTGTTATATATGGAACTATCTGTGGCTTTTTTGCAGGCATACAGCACAGGGTGGCGATGATTGAGGGTCTTGGATCTGTATTTTCACCTAATCAAAAAAGACTTGAGGTTCGTAAATTGTTGAGGCTTGGTTTAGTTACAAAAATGTACAAACTAGCTTTGATGTTAGCTGCGCGAGTAATTTTTCTTAATCAAGACGACATTAACGAATTTTCAAGAAGAGGTATTCTAAAGCCTAATAAAGCTTCTTTGTTAGGCGGGATAGGGGTTGATTTGGCAGAATGGGTCAACACGAATTCGATTCAGGATCCAGTTACATTTATATTGTCAGCGCGGCTATTGCGCGAAAAGGGTGTCGTTGATTTTGTGGATGCCGCAAAAAAAGTTAAGGCAATATACCCCGAAACTCGTTTTATATTATTGGGCGGCTTAGATCCAAACCCTTCTAGTTTGAGTCTAAATGAAGTTTCTGACTGGGCGATGAGCGGCGTTATCGAGTGGCCTGGTCATGTAGAGGTAAAACCATGGCTTGCACAGTCAAGTGTTTTTGTTCTGCCCTCATATTATAGAGAGGGGATACCGCGGAGTTCTCAAGAGGCACTAGCGATGTCATTACCTATTATCACAACAGACTCGGTCGGATGTAAGGAGACTGTTGTGAATGGCGTTAATGGCTATTTAGTGCCGATCAAAAATGTTGATGCGATAGTAGAAAAAATGCTGCTATTTGTGAAAAATCCAGATTTAATTTCCAAAATGGGCAAGCAAAGTCGCATAATCGCCGAGCAAAAATTTTGTGAGAAAGACAAGATAATCGCACAATTGCAGTTTCTTGAGTGCTAGTCGGCGTGGTTTTTTGGTTTTTTGGTTTTATTGTTCCTAAAAAAAGTTCAATACTCTGGACTTTCTGTATAACAACTTAGATGAGAAAGCTACACATGATTGGAGTAACTGGGGCTAATGGCTTCGTTGGGAAAGCGGTAGTATCACGTTTAGGCCATGATGGAATACCTGTTACAGGCTTTGCTCGTGACCCTGATACGATCCCATGCATTGCTGGGGTCAATATTAGGGAGTTTCCAGATTTAGATCGTAGTTCTGATTTTAGTGATGTCACTAGAGATATTGATGTGCTGATTCATTGCGCGGCACGGGTTCATGTGATGAACGATAGTTCCGCTGACCCCCTGTCAGTCTTTCTAAACGCTAATTTTGAGGCCACTGTTAGCCTGGCTCGTTCTGCTGCAAAAGCGGGAGTGGCAAGATTTATTTTCATCAGCTCAATTAAGGTAAACGGGGACGCTACTAAAGTAGGGGAACCATTTACTGAACAGTGTCCCTCGGCGACTCAAAATCCTTATGGGATATCCAAATACCGAGCTGAGAAAGAGCTCATGAAAATTGCTGAGCAGACGGGAATGGAAGTTGTAATTATCCGACCGGTATTAGTTTATGGGCCGGGAGTTAAAGGTAATATGTCAAGGTTGATTAAATTGGTCAGAAAAAAATGGCCTTTGCCATTTGGCAGCGTTGATAATAAGCGTTCAATGATTGGCATAACTAATCTTGTTGATTTAATCGTTACCTGCCTCGATCATCCAAGCGCTCGTAACCAAATATTTTTGGCCTCTGATGGAAACGATAGATCCCTCTCTCAAATTTTGAGATGTCTTTCAGACGTCAGTGATTCTCGGTCAATGATATTCAGATTTCCAGTAATAGTGTTGAAATATTTTTTATACTGTATTGGTAAGAGAGATATTGCGGATCGCTTGTTAGGTTCTTTGCAGGTAGACATTTCTAAGGCAAAAAAAGAATTAGGCTGGAATCCAAAGATGAAGGTCGATAATGAGTTGCGACAATGTATGAACTGGAAGTGAAGATTATTGTTAAAAAAATATTGTCATTGCTGACTGTAAAAATTTAAAAGGATTCACTGAAGATGAACGCTTTACATTTAATTGGCCGCTCTCGCGAGTTATTTACTGCTGACTTGGAAATGGTTGGTGATTTAATAACTAAACTGGTAAATCAAAGTCGTTTTTTAATTATCGGAGGTGCAGGATCAATCGGTCAGGCCGTGACTCGGGAAATTTTCAAGAGAAATCCTCAGGTGCTTCATGTAGTCGATATATCAGAAAATAACATGGTTGAGCTTGTTCGTGATCTTCGAAGTACAGTTGGTTATGGCTCTGGTGATTTTAAAACTTTTGCGCTTGATTGCGGGTCTATTGAATTCGAAGCTCTTATGAAGAATGAGGGCCCTTATGATTATGTTTTTAATTTATCAGCTCTAAAGCATGTTAGAAGTGAAAAAGATCCATACACACTGATGCGTATGATTATGGTCAACGTATTCAATACGGTTAAGACTTTGCGAATGGCAAAAGAAATGGGAGCTAAGAAATATTTCTGTGTATCAACAGACAAGGCCGCAAATCCAGTGAACATGATGGGTGCCAGTAAGCGTATTATGGAAATGTTCTTGATGCGTGAGAGTTTGAAGCAGGAAATTTCAATGGCACGTTTTGCTAATGTGGCTTTTTCAGATGGCTCGCTACTTCATGGTTTTAACCAGAGATTTACTAAAAAACAGCCATTTTCAGCACCTAATGATGTCCGTCGGTATTTTGTAACACCCCGAGAATCTGGAGAGTTGTGTTTGCTCTCTGGGCTACTTGGAGATAATAGGGATATATTCTTTCCTAAACTAAGTGAGAAATTACATCTGACTACTTTCTCAGAGATTGCTGTTCGTTATTTAAGGGAGCGTGGCTACGAACCGTATGAATGTGATTCTGAGGATGAAGCCCGAGATAGGGCGGAGGAGTTAATCGCCAATAAGCAATGGCCTTGTTACTTCTTTAATAGTGACACAACCGGTGAAAAAGACTTCGAAGAGTTTTTTACTGATAACGAAGATTTAGATATGGAGCGGTTTGAGACGGTTGGGGTTATCAAAAATCAGCCTGACTTTGATGAGGCTAAGTTAGATGATTTTATGGACGGAATTGAAGCGCTAAGGGAAAAAGGCACTTGGACCAAAGATGATATTGTTAAATTGTATTTTGGGCTCTTACCTGAGTTTGCTCATAAAGAGACCGGTAAATATCTAGATCAGAGGATGTAAGGATGGATCGTTTTTTTGATATTTTATTTTCTGGAATAGCGTTATTGTTCCTTTCTCCCTTGTTGGTGCCTATAGTCATAACACTAAGACTCACTGGCGAAGGTGAGGTGTTCTTTTTACAGGAGCGCATCGGTAAGGGCGGCGAAAAATTTAAGTTGTTTAAGTTTGCGACTATGCTAAAAAATAGCCCAAATATTGGTACTGGCACGGTTACCATGAGGGGTGATCCTAGAGTGCTTCCAGTAGGCACATTTTTGCGTAAAACAAAGATAAATGAGCTACCGCAGCTGTTGAATATCTTTTTTGGTGATATGAGTGTTATCGGCCCAAGACCGCTAACTACTCAAACATTTGGGGCTTATTCGGAGAGCACTCAGAGTCTTATAAAGCAAGTTCGGCCAGGCCTCTCAGGGGTGGGTTCTATTATATTTCGTGGTGAGGAAGAGATAATGCACGGTGCAACAGCCTCCGTTGATTTCTACGCGAATGTTATAGCTCCGTATAAGGGCGCACTTGAAGAGTGGTTTGTCTCGAATAAGAGCCTATATATTTATTTTGTGGCGATTTTTGTTACAGCTTGGGCGGTTCTTATTCCAAGCACAAAAATAGCGTGGAGGGTTTTTAAGGATTTGCCCGAGCCGCCGACCGAGTTGAGGCAAGCACTTAATTATACTGACTAACTGTTGTGGCTCCTCTTGCCTCCACTTCATATCATCCAATTTCTAAGATATCCCATGGCAGTCGAATCCGTCTGCCAACCTCCTCTGAGCATTATCCTTTCAAGCGGCTCACCCTTATCGGTAATGAAGCTTATTGAATCAGATTCCAAACCCGTTCGTGGCCATAATAAGTTATAAATTTCACAAAAAATTCTATGCCGCCAATCATCGCAGCCATAGAAAGCTCCCCGGTCACGATATAGACAATAACGGCGGTTGTTAAAGTCGCAGTGACACGCCAAGTTAGTGCTTTTGTAAGACTACGAGCATGGGAGTTTGGGTTTTTTAAATCTGCGCGCAATGTCATACCTTACTCCTGTACATTTCTTGTTATCAATTCAATAAGTTCTTTGGCAGAGTCATCGACTGTCTGGCTATCTGTTTGGATGATCAAGTCCGCACTCACCGGTACTTCATAATCACTGTCGATACCCGTAAAGTTGGGGAGCTGACCACTTCGTGCTTTTTTGTACAGTCCCTTAGGATCTCGCTTTTCAGCCACCGCTAGTGGCGTATCAACAAAGATTTCAAGAAAATCCCCCTCCTCAAAAAGGCTCTTTGCCATATCACGCTCAGCCCTAAAGGGTGAGATGAACGCAGTGAGTACGATGATTCCTGCATCCATCATCAGCTTCGCCACTTCTGCAATTCTGCGAATATTTTCTACCCTATCTGCCACAGTAAAGCCTAGGTCCTTTGAAAGACCATGGCGTACGTTATCGCCATCTAATATGTAGGTTCGATAACCCTGTTCATGGAGGATCTTTTCTGCAGCACTAGCAATGGTTGACTTACCTGAACCTGAGAGTCCGGTGAGCCATGCGACTCGACCCTGATGACCTGCTAGTTTCTCCCTTGCTGGTCGATCGACAGAAAGTGCCTGTCGGTGTACGTTAGATGCTCGGCGCAGGGCAAAACGAATCATGCCCGCGGCAACCGTTGCGTTGCTATAGCGATCGATTAATACAAAAGCACCAAGGCCTGAACAGTCTGTGTAGGCTTCAAAAGGAATTTCAGCATCTAAGTTGATCTGAACCGTGGCGATTTCATTCAGAGCAAGGTCTCTGCCAGGTAGTTGCTCAAAGGTGTTGATGTCATATTTAAATCGGATGTCAGATAAGCTGGCATTGACTTGGGTGGTGCCCAATTGCAAGGCATAACGTCGGCCAATATAGCCGGGTTCGTTGTCCATCCACACCAGTTCTGCCTCAAATTGATCTGACACTTCACAGGGGGCATCTGCCGAGACAATGAGGTCTCCACGAGAAAGATCGATCTCTCGATCCAGAGTTAAAGTGACGGCTTGGTCGGTCACTGCTCTGTCCAATTCTTGGGTTGAGAGAACAATTTGGTCAATTTTAGCCAGCTGGCCCGAGGGTAAGGCTCGAATTGAATCCCCAGGCTGGATACTGCCAGCCAATACGGTACCTGAAAAGCCTCTAAAGTCAGCGTTGGGTCGATTAACCCACTGCACAGGGAATCTGAAGGCGTGTTGATTGAGCCTCTCTCGAATATCAACCGTTTCAAGAAACCCCAGAAGAGTAGGGCCTTGATACCATCCCATGGGTTTAGATCGGTCGATCACGTTGTCCCCTTTAAGGGCAGACAGAGGAATAGGTGTCACTGACTTAAATGCCAGATGCTTGCGCAAGGTCTTGTAGTCCTCACAGATCTGATTAAATCGCTTCTCAGAATAATCCACTAAATCC
>Ga0315339_1000627_pt1 | contig 41126 bp, 45 predicted proteins | sample ASW17metaG_FD_204514 | JGI IMG/M metagenome (GOLD analysis project Ga0315339, IMG submission 204514) | Ammonia-oxidizing marine archaeal communities from Pacific Ocean, United States - ASW #17 | ecosystem: Environmental > Aquatic > Marine > Oceanic | place: USA: California | collected 2016-12-05 | reverse complement strand
CCGCACCGCCAGCCTCACCTAAAACCCTGGTGATCGCCGCCGTCAGTGTCGTCTTACCATGATCAACATGCCCAACCGTGCCAACGTTGCAATGCGGCTTGGTGCGTTCAAACTTTACTTTGGCCATTTCATTACGTCCTAAATAGCGCTCTCTTATACGGAGCTATATTCCAACAAGTCGTTGACGTCGCCGCTCAAGGAGCCGCGCCGCCTATTTTTTCACCGGAACCGCCTCTCTTAAAAGGCTTAATCCAGCGTAACTGGAGCGGGTGATGGGAATCGAACCCACGTGACCAGCTTGGAAGGCTGGAGCTCTACCATTGAGCTACACCCGCCGAAAAATCTCGTTCAGCCCCCTATTTCACCATTAGCGGCCGAATTATCCACCCGCCAGCCGGCAATTAGCGCCTGGTGGAGGGGGAAGGATTCGAACCTTCGTACTCTAATGAGGGCAGATTTACAGTCCACTAAATCAATGATTTAGCATACCGCAATATGACCCTGCATATCCATTAAATCAAGCGCATCAATTCGGTGCTGCCAAAACGTGCAAGCGAGTGACTACACTTGATCTTGTGGGATTGCAACTGTTTCGCGACCAGGTTGCGACTGGTTTTGCGACTGTTCGTCTGCCAAGCTGTCGCAAAAACATTTCTCGATCAGAATCGCATGCCGGCTATGGTGCGTTTGGAGCACCGGCTGGACGACTTGCCAGCCCGCTGGGATCAGACTGCCGATCGGATGATACTTTAGGAGCGTGACCGTTTCCATTCCAGGTACTCTGCGGCTTCTGCCAGGTCGGCAAAGCACTGAACAAAGCGCGTCTCGCTATCGGTTTGGGGGTCGATCACGGCACAGATTGTCGCGCCGTGTTGCTGCTGAGCATGGCCGAGGCGATCGGCATACTCGTCGATATATTTGTATCCGCGGCTCCGCACCAGCCAGTAAATGAATTCGCGGTGCGCATTCTCTTCCTGATGGATCGCCCAGTTATGCAAATGGCCCGACGCATATATATGAGCCTCGGCCGTGGTTGTCGCTGCGCGCTGATTTGAATGCAGCAGGTTCCACATACTGTGGCCCTTGAAACTGTGGCTCGAGATGATCTTGCAGCGGCGGCCGTTGGGGAAGACAAGCTGCCAGCGCGCCATCCAATCGGACATGGGAATCTGCTTGATGTTTCTAGCACGCATCAAATCGGCATCCGCGCCCCAGCTGTCGTGGTTCCCCATAATCCACGCGAGCCAGTTGACGCCGCTGTCGTTTAGCAAATAGTTGGCTAGGCGCCGAGCGGTGTCGAGGCTGGTGTCACTCTGGCTATGCAATCGCATCAACCGTCCCGGCCAGTCGCCATCGGTCGTGTCGCCGATATTGACGCCGAACATGCCAGACCTGGACATGATCTCCAAATCACGGCGTAGCAGCGGGATGTTGCAACCATTGCTATCAATATGTGGATCGCCAACAAAGCAGAGTCCGATCGGCTCGTTCCCCTTGATCTTGACTTCATACCAATCGCGGGCGGATTGGGCGGCGATCCGCTTTTCGAAGCGCCGCTCCATGTTGTCGAGAATTTCGCTGACCGATATATCGTCGTCGGGGAACTCGGGTAGCTCGGCCGCGGCGTCAGTTGACTGCTCATCATCGCGCAATTTTGCCGCTGACAGACGGCTCGACAACGTCCTACGCGGCACGCCAAGCGCTTCCGCGGCTGCGGTGATACTCCCATAAGCGGAGACCGCCTTGAGAGCTTCGCGTAACTCGTCCGACGATAGCCTCTTCACGAACCCGCCTTTAGTCGTTCAAACAGTCGATTGGCGCGTGCCGGCACTTGCCGCGCAAACTTGCTGTCGAGGAGCTCAGAAGCCGCCGCGTCATAGTCGTGAGCCTGGAGCCCGGCCAGCATCTTCTTAAATAAGGCGAGACGAGGCGCGCCCAGCTGGAAGGCGAGTTCGACGGTTACCTCGCGCGCGGCCTTACTCAAATCGTCAAACCAGGGGTATTTTCTGCGTACTTCGTCGATCGTGCGGATCACGTCGTTCTTCAATAAATAGGCTGCCTCTTCCTCGCTGATGCCGAGACCGGCCTGATCGATGTTCCGCCCATACCCTATGGTTAAATAACCCGCCGTGCAGACATATGGCCGGGTGCGGTAACCCTCCTCAATTTTGAGGTTGTCGAGGATTCCCTCGATTGGAAATTGTATACTCATTTCACTCCGTTTATCTTGTCTCGCAATGTATCGAGCCGATCGCGGTGGCGTTCCATCGTTGCGTTAAAATTTTTGTCCAGTGTGTCAAACTTCACCCACAATTCTGCCCATTGGCGTTCGGCGACGTCCATCTTGGCACTCAGTGTAATGACCACGTCACTTTCCTTCTCGAGGCGGTGCACGTCCTTGGTCAGCATGTCGAGCTGCTTTGAATTTTCAGCCGACCGGGATTGCAACCGAACGAGTGCAATCAACCCTCCGGTGCAGGCCAAAACTAGAGGAATTAGACTTTTGAGGATTGTTAAATCCATAGGTCATTTCGAAACGTGCTTGAATTTTTCGAAGGTTCTGAGGCCTCCGAGTCCGAGCATGCCCATCAGTACCGGCATCATCTCGCTCATGGAGAGCGTGGGGAGGTCGATGAGGTAGCCGCTTTGCGCCAAGGCAAAAACGGCGATCGGCTGGATGACGTATGTGTAGGCTAAAGCAAAGCCACATGACCAACCGATGAACGGGCGCCAGCCGGCCACAAAGATGGAGCGGTGAGACGCCTCGGCCTTATTGATCTCAAGCTGCGCCAGGTCAATCTGCGCCAGGTGCGTAGTGAGTTGCTGCTCGATCTCTTGCTTAGCCTTGGCCGCGGCCTCTTTGTCCTCGGGCAAAAAGCGGCCGATGACATCGCCGATGATGGGCAACAGGCTGGGGATCAAAGCACCAAGCATTAGTTATCCTCCACCGCTTCCGGTTCCTCGATTGGATCACCAAGAATTTGTGTTCCATACCCAGCCTGTCTGAGAAACAGTCTGATCTCCGAAATCGGCCTCGACCACGCCATATGCGATACAACGCTGCCCCAGCCATATGCGCTCACCATCGAAGGCACACCGATAAGCTCGTACTGGTTTCGGGAGGAGAGAACGAAAAGGGAGCCACCAGAATTTCCGTAGATAATTGGACTGCTGGACAAATAAAGCGCGTTGCCGGTTTGATCCCTGCCAAACCCTGCGAGTAGGCCCATTGTTGGAAAGGGCGGCTTCCCCAATCCAGCACCCACGGCATAGACAGTCTGAAATATCCAGGGGCCATCATCTGCGTCCTCCGGGTACATCGTCGCGACGTAGGGCATTGGCCGCTCTTCGTCTTGCACCTTGAGCAGCGCGAGGTCACGGGATTTGTCGTAGGCCACGATGTCGGCCAACCGGCCTATCGTTCCGACTGCCGTCGAGTAATCGTTGTATTCCCAGAGATCGACATTGACCGGCCGTCTACTCTCGGTCTCGACGTGTTCGTTTTTCTCTGAGTTCCAAACCTTCGTAATTTTGACGTAACTCTGGATCACATGCCAATTCGTCAGAATGAAACTCTCATATGCGCGCTCTTCATTCTGCGCGGAATGAATAACCGTGCCAGAACCAGAGCCGCCGCCCAATCGCACAAGGACTGTACTATAGAGCATTTCCTCGTGCTTCTGCTGGACGTGCTGTGGCGCTGAGATATCGCCCGCGAAGGCGATGGTTGGCAGCAGCAGAATTAGCGCTGCAATAAAGCTGACGGCTTTCATGGTTGATCTCCTTAAATGATCCCTTTTTCCCGCAGGATTACGGCGCCGGCCGAGGCTACGAGGCCGGCCACGGCCACCCAGAAATTATTTACCAAAAATGCGACCGCCACACACGCGACGGCGCCAGCCGCCCAGGTAGACGGTTCGATCGCACGGTCTTTGATCCAGTTGAAAATTCTCATAATTTCTCCATTAAAAAAGGCCGCTTGCGCGGCCTGTGGGTTAGCAAAAATTAGTCATCATTCGGGCGGCGTCGGCCAGCTGATATTGGTTGGGTCAGCCGTGTTCGCCGGTAGGTCTCGCAGTGCTGCGCGGTAAGCCGTCTGTGCATCCGTGGGCGAACCACGCAAAACCCAAAAGTCAGTCTCAGTCAGCAGCCTAGTGCGCTTATTGCGGAGAGCCGCCATCGCCCTATCATTTACACCGGCAGTCCACGCCGCTTCTTCAGCGTCACGAATAGCCTCGCGCGCGTCGGAGAGAGCAACATTGCCGGTCATGGTTGCTGCATGTCGTGCCATATTAGCTGTCCTTCCATCCGTAGAGATTAAATGTGCCGCTGATGTTTCCTGAACTTGCTAGAAACTGAACGGAGTTTATTGCTGCGGTGGCGTCGCGGTAGCCAGCACCATGCATGAAAAACGGCTCATCGCCTGTGCTGAAGGCTTGGCCGCCGTGTTGCCAAACGCAGGTTTTGTAATTAGCTGTACTGCTTGGGTTGCCAATCCAGAATTGTAAGAGCGAGCTTGATGCGGCGGCGTTGCCCATTCCTGTGTAAGCCGCCGTTGGACCCATAACCATCTGATTGTCTGCAAAATCATACACTGGTCTGGCTGCACCGGAGGCATAACCAGAAATCTGCCATTGGTAATCACTCGCTCCATCGTCCCAGTTTGAGCCATCATCGGTGCTGACGCGCGCCCACAAATAAGAGCCATTCGTGGCAGGTCTGATGTCTGTTCCAACAACCAGATAGTTTTTGTATGTAGAACTCAGACCACTATCGAAATCAACGCTCGCAGCATTGGACGCAGTGATGGACGCAATTAAAACAGTAGCTCCCCCACCAGCCAGATCAAGGATACCTTGGACTGTATCTTCCTTGAGATTTCCGCTGTCTGTGGCATCGGAAAATATGATGGCATCGCTTGCTGTAATTGTTGTATCCGTTAAGCCAGCCAGCGCACCATGCAAACCGGCGGGCGTGACAACCCGTCCAGAGTCGGTTCCGGTCACCGTCTCGGCTATGGTAGCTAATTCCGCAACGCCCTTATTTGTGACGCTGGCGTCCTCGGCGGTGTAGGTGACTGTGTTGGTGCTGCTTACCGCCACGTCTAAAGCCTCTCCAGCCGCGAAAGTCTGCGTCTCTCCGTTCTCGACATCTTGCGTCGTCGAGCCGTCGCTCATTGTGAAGGACGACATGCCGCCGCCGGCATTTCCCGTGCGAACGAATTGGACGCTGACGGCGTCGCCGTCGGATATCGTGCCGGCCGATTGAACGAATGTTGAGGCAATTTTCGAGTACGTCGAAGCCGATGTAACTGCGCCGGTCACGTTGTAGATCATAAAGTTTTCCGGCGCGGCGTTCTTGTAAATTGAGATCGTGCCGCGAAGGCTTGTCGTGGTGCTGTCGTCCCAACTGTCTACCTGGGTGTTGATGCTGGCGCCGCCTGCCTCGACATCATCCATATAAACGACGGTGGCCGAGCTAGGCGTGCCATGATTGAGCCATACCTTCCCGGCACCCTGATCTGTGTCTGTGGTCGTCGTCTCAAAGGCCATAAGCAGGCCAGCGCTGTTGCCCGTGGCGCCGGTCGATCCGGTCGAGCCAGTCGATCCTGTCGATCCGGTCGCGCCCAGATCTCCGGTGCGGCTAAACGTCAGGCGCACGAGATCGTCATTCGAGAACGAGCCCGTGCCTGTTACATAAGTTAAAGCCTGCTTGGTATAGCCGGAAGCGTTCGTCGCGGCGCCGGTGATGTTCCAGGTCGCCCAAACTGCTGTGTTGGTTTCTTTGGTGAGCGTAATCGTGCCGCGCAACGACGTATTGGTGCTATCGTCCCAGCTTTGCACGAGCCCGGAAATATCCGCACCAGCAAGGTCAGCGTCGTCGATGTAACAAATTGATGCGCTCGACAGGGTGCCATTATTGAAACGTATATACCCGGCGCCAGGGTCGGCATCGGTCGTAGTGGTGGAATATTTAAGGCCCAAGCCACCCGGCACGCCCGAGCTACCAGCGGGGCTGAACGCCAGCGATATCTCGGCGGTGTTGCTGATGGACGTGCTGCCGGCGAGATAGGCCACGGGGATTTTCGTATAGCCGCTGGCATCGGTCACAGCGCCCGTTACTTTGAACGTCACGATTGGCGATGCCGTATTTGGATTGCCGGCGATCGTAATGATGCCCCGGTTGGCGCCATCGCTGTCATCCCAGCTTTGCACCCAGGCAGAAATGTCGGTGGTGCCATCCGAATCGTCGACATACATGATCGTCGCCGAATTTAGGCTGGTATTGTTTAGCCTGATAATGCCGGCGCCAGGATCGGCGTCGGCGGTGGTCGTGCTGTACTGCATCGAGATGCCGCCAGCCATGCCGGTCTGGCCGATCGGGATGCCCAGTGCCAAAGCGCCAGATGCCGTCGTGAAGGCCGCTGTAGCCGTTCCAGGCGCGCCAGAGGATGTCGCGACGTTGGACACGGTAACCGTGCTCACGCGGCCTGTCGTCGCCTCTAGGGCGGTGCCGTCGCTGTTAAAGCCAAGCAGCTTGAGCTTGCGGGTATCCGCGTCGTCGGTAAATTCCGGCGTCGTTAAATCGGTCACCGATCGCGAAACTTTGAAACTACGGCCGAGCTCCTCATCGATCTCTTGAGTGATGTGGGTGAGCTTGTCGAGCGCGTCCTCGTGGCTGAGCGCCGGGAAGGTCGTCGCGGGCTGATAATCGGTCCCTTGACTGAGCCCCGTGCTTCTCAAGATCACGATGGTTTCTGCGCTGGTCGGCGCCGTCACAAAGGTGACGTTACCGCCGCTGGTTTCGCCAACGCCGCTGACAGCGTAATTTGTACTGCCGGTGCCGATCGTGCGCACGCTTTCAGTACCTGTCGCGGTCGTTCGCACTATGACAGTAAGCTCAGTCTCGGCGAAGACTTTCCATGAATAGGCGAAGGCGGTGGTCGAGCCATTGCCGGAAAATGTCGCCTTCAGTGTGGTGGTTGATACGGTCATTATTCACTTACTCCAATCGATCCAGCGTTCAGCAATCGTTGCATCCTCTGTGCATCTACATGCGCTTCGACATCACGTTTGTGCTTCGCAATATTCGGTCCAAATTTGGGGTGGACAAGCAATTCGCCGACAGTAATTTTCTGCGCCAGCAGCAAATGGGCGCGGATCATGCTTTTGCATTCCTCTTCTGCAATATCGTCGCCGGCTTCCGAGAGCGCCTTGCTCTGCGCGTAATCGCGCCGCCACTTGTTCCACGTCTTTATGCCTACGTTTCTTCCATCGACGTAGGGTGCCTTTTTGCTTTTTGGGTTAATCAGCGCCTCGAGCATATCATATGCGAGTTCGCCGGCTTTCTTGTGAAACCAATCAAGCTCGTCTGGCAAAAGTCTGATTTCGCCAATGACCGTCGGGTGCTGCCTCGGCAAGTTCAAATTTAGACGCACGACCTCGAGATCAACCGGATTCGGTTTATGCGCCGTGCGCCATCTGTGCGGAATTTGCTCCTGCCCCCACAGGTTTCTTTCCGGCGGCAAATCTTCCGATAAACCCGGAAGGCGAGCTCTCAGCACATCGAGGTAGTCGGTCTTTAAACGCTTGAGAGGATCGATCGCACGCCGGAACTCGTTGAGCGCTGACGAGCCGGGGATGGCCGCGCGCATATAGTTATACGCAAAGCGCTCACCGTGGCGATCGGGATTCTCCATCACATTGATCAGCATGGAGAGGCCGGACATAAACGTGTTGTTGGTAACGCTCTGCCCGAGCGCGCCGGCTACTGTACCCAAAATCTCGAACGCATCATCATCACTGACATCGGGATGAGACACAATCTCCATCGTGCTCGCCACGAGTGTCGGGGCTGTCGACCAGGGTTCGAAAAATTTGAGGTTGTAGTGGTAATCTCCGATGCGCAGCGAGTTGCGCTCCTTGCCCATCCGACGGTAAGCCGCAAGCACGCCAGGGTTTGAAGACAAGTTGCCGGTAAAGCTGTCTTTGTCCCACTCCAGCGCCATATACATCATCAGCGCAGTGCCAAGCGCAGCACGCGAATTTGCTTTTGCTGCGGCCGCGCCGCCTTCACGCTGGGCGTCCTGGTAGCGCTTTAAGATGAGAGCCGCCGGCGAGCGCTCGAAGTTGAATATAACTGCGTTAGTTGGTGTCTTGAAGAACGGGATGATAAGGCGGACAAAACGGTTGCTGGCGACTTTTTGAAGGTTCTTTAAAGCGCCGTGCATATCTGTTTGCAGGGTAACGTACTTACCAAAATCCTTCGCCGCTGTTGCTGCCTCGAGAGAGGGATTGAAAACAAACTCGGCGATAAACTCCCCTAAAGCATCGCCCTGCAAATTCTTGAGCCGCGCCTGGCGGTAGGCTTCTTCATACAAAGCCCCTTTATACGCGACGGTCTTCATAACTGTGTCACCGGCCATCAACATCCGGGTCGGCGCTCGACCCAGCGTCAGCACCTGACCCGCCCAATCAACAACCTCACCCCAAAAACCCGTTAGCTCCATCGCTTGAGCAGAAAAAGCATCTTGCCGGATTGGGCCAAAGTTGTGCTTGGTCTCACCAGTGATAGTCATTTCCATGCCTCGAGGCTCCTCGCGCAGCCAGAACGAACGAGCCCCAGCGACCAGTGCCTCACGCGCAGACATAATCTGACCGAACAATTTTGCCGACACATCACCATATGTCACACTGCGTGGCCGGCCCAGCGCGCCCTGCGGCAGTTGCAGCGTTGCGGCTCCAGCTGTCTCGCCGATGTCTCCAACCACGACCGCAACGCCGCCGGCCATGTTTTTGACGTGTGTAAACCAACCCGAGAGGAGGTTCATAATGAACACCTCATGGGCGGCATCGGCCCACTTTTGCAATCGGGTAAGCTGCGTGCCGTAGGCGAGGCGGGCAGGCAAATTGTCTTTGAGCGCGTGATAATTTTGTATTGCTTCGTCAACAACGTCAGCGCCGCCGAGTTCATCGACGTGATGGTTGAAGTTCCGGGCAATCATCTGCTCCTGTTCTGCAACAGTCAGACGAGCATCGGCAACAGGCATGCGATTGATTTGCTGCGCACGCGCAATGTCCGATCGCACACCAAGGTAATGGCGTTTCAGATTTGCAACCAATTCGTTTTGACGCACCCAAGCGTAGCGCGCCTGGTCGGAAACGAGATGCGCGCCCTTGAGGCCGAGCGCGGTCTCCGAGAGCTCATCGAGCTTGCGTATCTCGGCAACCAAAAGAGACTTTGCGGCATGCATGGTAGCGGCAATTTGGCCTTGGTTTGCCACGCCCAGATTAAACCGGCCTTGCATAAGTTTTTCGACCAATTTGTTTGGGTTTTGACCCAGGATGTTGGCAAGGCGCTCCGTTTCCTGATTGGATATTCGCTGCACATCTTCAACGCCAAGCTTATCAAGCCGCGCTTTCATGGCGGCGCCGGTGCTTTCAATCAGGCCGTAAACATGGCCCTCGTCAACAATCTTGGTATCGCCCAGCTTGCCGACGACACGCACATTGCCGATCATGCCGTCAACTGCTTCCGGCCTGTTGAAAATGCCTTCAGCTGCAATGTTGATCGCATCGTCGTCGAGACTTACCCATTGGGCATAAGGGTCGTCTTTGACGGGTTGCCGGCGGGCGGCGGCTTCCGCTACCGTCGCAGCCTCTTCTCCAGGCAGATCGATCGGGTCGCGCTCCGGTCCCATTCTCTGACCGGCCGGGATGTCCTCGGGTGAGGCAGGCAGCGGGCCTGGCTGGGCAGCGGGTTCCTCGACTTCAGCGCGGCGCGCTTGTTGCGGCCCCAAATCCATAGCCTCGCCTTGCGTGCTCACAAGGAATTTGCGCGCCTCTGCTTCGGTCGTGTATTTGGCTAAAACGGTGTTGGTCGCAACATCGACAACATCAAAACCATCATCAACCTGGTGGATGTCATAGCGGGTCTCGATATTTAATTCAGCTTGTAATTTTCCAGCCTTGTCCGTACCGGCCGCTTCAATGGTCTTTTCGAGCTCAGCCTGCCGTTTGATCTTTGCTGCGTAACGCTCAGAAGCCGTCGCGAGTGCTTTGCCGGTGCGTCTGTTAAGCGGCGAAACGATGAGCGATGCGGCATCGCCAGCAAATTGGCCCCACCCTCCAGCGACATCAAACTCCTCCCCGCCTTGCGCCACGCTCGGCGCGGTGAAAGGGTCTGACGCAGCCGGTTCCACCGTATAGATGTTCGACAGCGCTTCTGGATTAGATTTCAAGGACATGCAATTTTCCCAATAAAAAACCCGCCGAAAGGCGGGCTTCAATCTTCAATATGTAGGTTATTCGTTTAGTTCGCGGCGTTTGACCCGCCCTTGTTGAGGAAGGCTTTAAGGTTCACGCGGAATGCCTCAAACTCGGCGTCCGACATGGTGGCAAGGGTATTTTCATCGGGATGCTCCTCATGCGGCATGCTCCCGTCTTGCTCTTCAACGTCCTCCGGCACTTTGCAACTCCTCAAACAGTTTTAATGCGGCTGCTTCGTAATCATCAATATCCGGCCTACCCTTGCCGATTCCGAGGTGTCCATGCAGTTCTTTTTCTGGATACCAGACCGTAGCTTGGAGATCAGCAGGGGTGACATCATGCCCTAAAGCGCGCATTTTTTCAACAGCGCTTCTAGTTGTTTCACGCATGAAAGCGCGCTCTGTCGTAAGGTTCGATATCTCGCGCATCCGTAGCGTGTGAGACTCAGCGACACGCTGCGCAGCCTTGTTGAATTCGGTGCGCGGCTGGAAACCGTTTTTCACATATATTTTATGATTCCGCTTGGCGGCAGCAATAACAGCCCTGTCGGTCTTGGGCGCTTTGTCACCAAGAGCCGCTCTAAATCTAACGACCTGTTTGGCCTTGGTTGCTTTTGTCGCTGTTTCCGCCGCACGGCCGGTCCAACGACCCCATGAACCCATCCACCAGCGGTCAAATGTGACTGGCTCAAAATTGCCGATCAGGTTCTGGTAAAACCCGCCACCGATCTTCGGCCCAAATATAGCCGAGCCGTGGGTCATGTAGTCTTGACCTTCGCCACTAATATCAAACCCCAGCTTTTTAAGGTCGCGAACAGATATTGGCATATTTAGAAACTGCACAAAACCGTCTGATTCCAGGTCATCAATCAAGCCATTGGCGCGCCTCATCTGAAGCCCCAAAGTTGGTCCCTCTTTACCAAATCCACCGACCGCGGCTTCCAATGATTTTAAGTCATCTGGAAAATGGCCGGTATCTTTGAAAACGCTGTAGATATGTTCTGCCGCCCGTAAATTATAATCGACCTTCGAGCCGTTGCTGGTGATTGCCAACCCCAGTTTGAACAGACCCTCCGGTGTGCTTCCCGGCGTCATTTCTGGGTGGATTTGTTCCATGATCTGAGCGGCAGCGGTGATCTTTTCATTGTACCAGTTGCCCGAATTGCCTTCGCGGCCGAGCGCGGCAACGGCTTCATCGACGATCGTATCGGAGATCATCTCCCGAGACGCATCGTCATATTTTTTTACATAGCGGCCGGACGCTTTAGCGCGGCGCTCGATGTCTGTCGCGAACACGCCCTTTGTCCATTTGGCCTGGCCCTTCGGCGGCACCGGGGCAACATCCGAATTGTACAGCATGGGGATCATGCTCAAGTCATTGTTAGCCTCGGTGGGGATAACGTGTTCGACCCCGGCAAACGGGTAGCCGGCCCCCATTGTGACGCTACCATCACCACCAGCCATCGCGCCCACGCGCTGCCTTGTAGAAAACATCTCTGCTCCTCTTTGAAGAGCCTGCGCACCTTTAACGGCGCCTACTACTCCAACGCCAAGACCAGCGCCAAGACCGCCGCCCACAAGGGCTGCGTTTTTCATCTGCTCGACATCGAGTTGGAACGGCCCTTGGCTCTCGTCGTCCCATAATAGGCGCTGGTGGAGGTAACTCGCCATCGCCCCATAGGAAGCACCCTCAACACCGATGGTCGCACTCCACGCACTGCCCATAAGACCCTTGAGAAGCTTTTCTTTCAACGCGCCGGTGACGCTTTTTGTTGTCGCACCGCGGAGCAAGTTGCGAATTGCACCCACGCTGCCGAGCCCAACATATGAAAGCGGACTGCTGAAAATGTTTTCGAGGGCGCGGCCGGTGCCTTTCCAGGTGCCGTCAGGCAGTGAAGAATAAAGCTGCATAATATACAGTCGCGCCCAGTCGACTTCGGGCGGAACCTGTCCGATGTTTGCAACAGCCAGCCCCTGCGCCACATCGTTCCAATAAAGATGTCCGCCGATATCAATACCAAGCTGCGAAAAATCGTCATCTGTCATAGCATCGGCAGCTGTTTGCTTTTGCTCCTGATGCAATTGGCCGGCATCCATCTGATCCTTGGCGATCGCGAGCTCGGCCATGTCCGCTTCAAACCTTGGCCGATCAGTGGCGCCTGGCTCTGATGCGCGAAATGGGTCAGCCATGCCAGAGGGATCGGGAGCGACTGGCAACGCCAATTTGCTCGATGACGACCCTGGTGCATAGTGTCCGGTTTGATGTTTGTATCCGTGAAGCGTCCGCGCGGCCATGTTGAGCAGCAAGCCGGGCCGGCTCGCCAATTCCTCGGCCGTCATTGTGTTCAAATCAACATCTTGGAGCTTGTTGTCAGCGACGAGCTCGTTTTCCTCGACCGCGTAATTCTTAGGAGCATCCTTTTCGAGAAGCGGCATGTCGGCTTTTCTAGCCATCCCTGGGTCTTGGCCGCGCTCCATAAACACAGCAGCCGTGCGGCTTGCCATAAAGCCACGATCGTCCTTTTGCTGCTGTACCTTATCGAACACATCGGATTCGGATGCGCCGCCTTGGGTGTAGGCTCCTTCTGGCAAAACGGTAAGCATTACTTTTCTCCCCGGCTCGAGCGATTGTTCGCCCGTTCAATGGCATCAGGCCCATCGTCGCTTGAGCCACCCGCGATGGAATCGCGAAGCCGTTCAAAATTACGTTGAACATTTTCGAGTATACCGCCGGACTCTTCGAGGTTGCTCTCAATTTCCCTTGTTGCCGCAACCACCGCCGCTTCTTGCTCGGCACTATCCATTGGGTCAGTTAATGGGGCCGGCGTTTCACCGACGCGATAATCTGCGGATAACAAGCCATCGTTTACTGCATCCATCGTTCGGTTCTTGTTAAAGTTCTCTGTAATCCCGTTGAGAATCCGCTCTTCTTCATACAGCTGATTAATGTTTAAACGCTCTCGCTGGGTAATGCCGCCTTTTTTCCGCTGCAACGCGCCGAGCTCATCAATGCTCAAGGGCTCGGCGCCAGCTTTCACATCAACTGCGCTTGGAATCTCCGTATCAAACCGCGCTCCCCACACCGCCCATGCTGCGCTTATTTGCTCTTGGCTAACTTTAAAGTCTTGTCCACGCACCCCGCCGATCGCGTCAAGCAGGTCTCTGGGCAAGCCGTTAATTGCCGCCTGCCATATTTCCTTTTGGCGCGAATCAATGACAAAGCGATCGATTGCTTCATAGAACGCTCGGTGCGGCCGGACGCCGTCGTAAAGTTGTTTTAAAAAGAATTCCTCGGCCGCTGCTTTTTGTATTTCATTAACATCCACAAATGAAGGGTTGTTTGCCGCGCCAGACGGGCCGTGCATAACAGAGGCTTTTGTTAATATGCGATTCAGCATGCCAAGGTAGCGTTTCCGCTGCTCAACAAACGGAAGACCGTCTTTTGTGTCTTTCAAAGTCTGCCGTAGCCGATCGTAACCTTTAGCGCCTATGCCTCGGTCATTAAAATACAGCTGATCAATTTGCCTTTTCAGCGCCTCATGGTCTTGCGGCGCAACGGACTCGAGAATCTGTTTTTCAAGGTAGGCGATCGCTCGTTCGTTTTGGACAGCGTCACGGCCTTCAATAGCATCGATTAATTTCTTTTTACGCTCGACGCTCATTTTGCGCTCGGAAATCTGTCGAATTTCCATAACGGTCGGAACGTCCACCGCCATTTCGTCGGTCCCAAGTTCCTCTCCCTGCGCTCGTCTTAAAAGCTGATCCCGGCCTATTGTGATTTCGTTATATAATCGGTTGTACTCAACCTCTTCATCTTTTGTCTGTTTCGCCGCGTCTTCGCGCTGTTCTCTCAAAAGAGCGTTCTGCTCCTTTTCGAGGAGAGAATTGACTTTGCGTTCCGCCGTGCCGGCAATGGAATCGAGTTTATCGATGCCGATGTTTGGATAAATGTTGGAATTTAATTCGTTAATCACGCTGCGTGCGTCAATTGAGTTCGTGACTTGACCAAAGCGTTTATGGAAGCGGTACAGGTCGATGCGCTCAAGACTATCGAGTTCCATTTTAGTGAGAGTTTTCTGATCCCATTCCCCGAGGTCTCCCATATAAGCGATCGTATTCTTGTGGTCTTCAATCGCGCGTTCGGTCGCCGGTGACCCAAATGGCAAGTTAGCCAATCTTTTCTCTTCGCTCTCTGTGTATTTGAGGAACTCAGATGTTGAATAATCTGTGTACTGCCCGCGAACATTCTGATGGATCGTCGGCATCGCTGCATAGATTTTATTGCGAATGTTACTGAGCGCACGAGCGCGAACATTTGGGTCAGAAATACCCTGCGCAATTTTATCCGCTTCAAACAGCGCGGCCTTCTCAAATTTATTTGCACGCTCACGCGCTGAAAGCCGGGTGCCGTCTGTATTTGTCCAGACTGCTGGGTCTTCATCGAGCAAATCAGCGCGCAGCGTTGCAAACTTTTCATTAAAATTATTTTCGCTCGTTGCCTGCTGCGTGGCCTCTTCCTTCTTGCGCTCTTTTTCAACCCATTGAAACACACGGTCCCCTTGGGCAGCGATCGTTTGGCCCATCTGCTGTTGCGCGGCGCCGGGTAGGCCAAAGGCACCAGGATTGGCCTGCGCGGTAAGGGCTCTAGCGCCGGTTCCCGTGGGAAACGCGGTCTGTCGTCTATAAGTCGGAATCTTCATTACGCGAAATACCCAGCGGCCTGCCCAGCACCCGCAAGCAGTGCGGCGTCGGACTTGTACTTGCCGGCCGTGATGTAGTTCCGCGCATAGATTCTCTGCAATTGACCTTGCATGCGCGCGTTGACGGCCAGTTCGCGCTGCTCCTGGGCCTCGTTTTCGACCCCCATCATGTATGCCGCGGCATTATCGTCGAACTCGGCCGCATTTTTTTCCATAACAAGCCGCGCCGTACCTGTTAGATCGACACCGCCCTTGGAATAGGCGACCCGAGTTCCGGCCTGTAATTCACCAAATCTTTCCTGTTGAGTTTGCAACTCGACTTTACCGATCAGCAGGCGCTGCCTAGCCTGTTCTTCCATCATCAGTGCATTTCGGTCGGAAACCGCCGCGTTAAACCGTGCGGCTTGAGCTTGTCCTTTAGCTTGAGCTTTGGCTCCCTTAGACGCTTGAACTGCACCTAGAATGGCGATTCCTGCTGCTACATAAGGCATAACTTATCTTCCACTTAATTTTGCATACAAAACATGATCTGCGCCGTCTGGGCCGTAGGCTCGAAGAAAGCCTTCGCGCTCAAACCCCAGGAACTCTAGAAACCGCCGTGCTTTTGGAGCATCGGCACGGGCCGTCGCTTGCACTCGACGAAAATTAAATTCGTTTGTCATCTGCGCCATATTTTCGCGGATCAATTTAACGAACATTCTTTTATGCTTCTGCACAAGCGCGGCCGGCAAGACCCACGCCTCGCCCACGCCGTCCCAGATCGGAAAGATACCGCCGGCACCGAGCAAATGTCCGTTTCTAATCACCGAGACGCTATAATGTACTACCGGATGCGCCGCGCTGTTCACCAAAATCCTGCCCGACAGCGCGCTGCGCAAATACTTTTTTTCCGCCTCGGTAACCCCTACTTGCCCAATCAAATCTTCCGCATGCCCCGGCTCAAACGGAATTGATTTGAACTCAATCGTATGTCTGGACACGAGCAAAAATAGCGAGCAGCGTCATTGGCAGCGGCAAATCCTGTTGGACAATGATATACCCGTCTTGATCGTAGCCGCCCGCCATCTCGATCTCTTTGTCCCCTGTGAACATCGGGATTGCCGTGTCCATCAAATCGGCACCCGATCGAAACGGTATTCGATCAAGAGTGCTTAACGTCGGACCAACCTTCGCGTTGACGCTCCGATACAAACGCAGGTTTACGTCGTCGATGCGTTTGATCTTGCCCTGCGCCGTGCCGTCGGTTGCGCCGGCTTCAATTCGCATGGTCTTGAGAGTTGAGGCATAGTTGATTCCGACATGCGCCTTGGTTACAGCTTCGTCCAGACTGATGGCACCCGAGGCGACTGTTTTCGAAGTCTGCGTGGCGCCGTTGCCGTTGATCGCAACATTCTCGGCCTCTAGATGACTTAGCCCGCTGAGCGTTGTTGCGGAACTGCCGTCATATGACAGGCCGCAGTCGACAAAGAATGCGTTCTCAATATCAGAGCCAAACTCAAAATTCTTAATATATTCGATGGTGCGCTTGGTCGTTCCATTGATCGTCCGCTGCACGGTCATCCACAGTTCGTCTTCACTAGCGCCGGGAATCGTCGCGATCGATTCAACCAGGGCATGGCTCTGGCTGGTTACGGCGAGCCGCGTCGTGTCGCTCGACGAGATGCTGAGAAAACCTGTGCCGGCGCGTGCCGTCTCTTTGATCGTGACCACGGCAGCTGGCGGGTTCGAGACGGTGAAGTCCGCATGTGCGTTGATCGCAGTAAAAATGTTGTCGGCCGTCGTATTATTCGACGAGTGAGGCCGGAAGCCCAGAGAGCTTGCCGGCGCAGCGCCGCTGGATGCTTCCGAGGTGAACGTCACCGTCGTGCCGTCCGACTTCGTCAGCACCAATTCGGTGCCAACGACGATGTTTGCATAGTCGGCCACAGTCACGGTTGCGGCACCACTCACGCCGCCAATGATATGGCGATGCCAGCCGACAACCTCCTCTTCGCGGCGGTAGGTCATGCCGAGCATCACGCCATCGGAGCGTACCGCCCAGACGATCGAGTCCGGCTCCTGTTGATAGGCGAGCTCGGTGATGCCGCCTTCGGTTATATGTTCTGCCAGGATGGTCAGGTCCGGCGCAACGTAGCTGTCCGAATTAAAATTATAGGCAAGCTCTCGGATTTTCCGCGAGGCGCGTTGCAAAAACAGCACCATTGATCCGACCTGCACCGGCTGGATATCAGCCGAGCCAAAAGCGGACTGCCGTTTGATTTGAATATTCGTCGGTGTGATCGGCTCGTCGGCACCACCGGCGCGGACGGCAAACTCGCCCCCACTGGTTCCAACCAAAAGCGATCGGGAGCTCGACAGATATCGAATGACATTTACTTCTGAAGAACCCAGCGTGTAAATCAGCGCGGAATCGTCGTCAGTGCCGGCGCTAAAGTTTTCAAAATCCGCCGTGACCGAAAAGTAGACCGTCTGCGGCTGATCACTTGTGCCGGCGAGCACCAGGCGCTGCTCATAAAACGTGATCGAACTGGGATAGCCGGTCTGCGGCGAGAAGGCGCCGAGCGCCCATTCATCGTCCGCAACAAGTTTGCCAACTAACGTGAAGCTTGAGCCGGCGCTTTCCGCGGCCACATCATCCGACGGGCTTACTAGCAGCGTGTCCTCGGTAACCTTGACGATGAGATAATCGCCGTTGTTGGAGCTCGTTCCACTGGCCGTGATGGTCATATTGTCGAGGAAGCCCTGCTTAATGAAACCCTTTGCCGTATCGACGATGCGGTCATTGTGTTCCAGGCCCGTTGCTGATGGGTCGCCCTCGACAAAGCTCAGTGTCGTCGCCGCATAGGCCGGCTCGATCTCAGCGGTGTATAGATCGTTTTCCTGTACAGTCACCGTGACGCTGGTAGCGCTCGCCCGTGCGGTGATTTCGGCATAACCGTGATGCAGTTTAACCAAGCGGCCGACATCGTTTGTGGTGAAGCCAGTGCCGCTGTTAATGCCTGTTGATGCGCTTGCTGTCACGGTCACGCCGCTGCCAGTCCGACCATTCGCCGTCAGCGTGGTCGTCGTTGTGTTGGCATCGAGAAACGGGCCGCGGGCAAAGTCGACATCCGTAATTGTCCAGGCGGTATGACTGGTGCGAGCAATCTTGCGCACAGGATGGCTTGGATGCGCGACGTACATGACATCGGCCGATTGCGCAAATTTCAATGCACTCAGCTGCGCAGTGGTATATGTCGTCGTCACCTCGACCGCCGCCGCCGGCGATCCCGCAACCACCTGCCCGCCGTCCTTAAATATGCGAAAGCCGTTATTATAGAATTCCAGGCAATAAGCCTGGGTAACATTAAATTCGAATCCGACTAAGCGGGAGACCGCTGCGTCCGACTTGGCATCGGCTATATAGGTTGTGCCGGGACGGCGTGACGCACCGCCGTGCGGGTGCAGCAGAAAGTTTTCGAGGGTCTCGCACCCCGTAAAATACTTTTTCAGATCAACCCGGCCGGTCAGGCGAGTCGAGAGCTCTCCAGCCGTGAACGCCGAGAAGGCAAAATTAGCGCGCGCCATCTCTTAAAGCCTTGCGTTAACCAAAGTGTCGGTCTGAATAGAACCGCTGACCGTCACGTTTTGAATCGCGCCTGGCGTGCCTTCAGTGGCATCAACAAATCGCGCTTCCGATAGCTTGGTTTCGTACAGCGAATAAAGCGTGGCGACCAACGAGGTCGACTGCACCAAGGCGAACGCCGTGTCAGCGGCAAGACGTGCCGCGATCGACTCAATGAGCAGCTGGTCCCACTCATTCGGGTCGGTGATCCTCGCCAGGTAAATCAAATTCAGCGTATCTTCATCGCAATGAATCTTGCGACCCTCAACCCGAAAGTCGACATCGAGATAATCAAGGCGAAGAACGCGCAGACAATAAGGATCGGTCGGAAGAGTGTATTGATTCGTAAAGCCAAATGTCGGGCTGGCAGCATCTGACGCCAGGGTGCGGCGGGTGATCAGGCAATTCCACGGGTGAGCCCGGCACACGGCATCTCTAACATAATCGAAACGCTGGTTGGTGACCCGCGCCGACTTACTGTCTTCGCTTCGCGCTATGATGTTCGTCGCGCCAACCATGTTGAGCGCGCTGTTTATGATGTCGACTTCACTCGCCATCGTTCTCTCCTAGAAATATAAGCAAAACAATTCGGTTGCCCTCATGGGGCAGGACGCGATGCATCTGATCGTTGGTATAGATCAGCGCATCGAGGTAATGGGTTCGAATCTCTTCAAACGGGTCGTTAAACTGAAACTCGCCGCCGACAAATTCACTTGGCGGCGTCAATCCGACCGAGGCCGACATCCGGCACCAGGGCATGTGATTGCTGTCGCCGGTGTCAAAGTGCCAGTCGTGGCCGCCTGCATTACGCTCGATCGTCGCGTAGCTCTTTGGTGTGACCGCGGCGCCGAGGCTTAACATTTCGACGACAATCTTCGGGATGCTGCCGGCGTCGAACGGCAAACGGCCGAGCTTGCCAGCGAGCGTGGTCGTGAGCTCGTTGGCCTCTGCCGTTGAAAATATCTTTTCTATTCTCTTTCTCAAAAGTCGATGGGGAGAGGCGCCAAGTGCCTCTCCCCAACTCCTTAACTAGTCAACAACGTAGGTAATCAAAAACGAAAGGTCGCCGCCGGTATCGCCAGCAGCATCGGTCTCGACACCTATCAGATAGTGACCGCCTGGATCGCTGGTATCCCCAGCGTCTTGCCAGACACGTTGTCCCATCAGGTTGATGTTGCGGGCTTCAAACCCGACTTCCGTACCTGTTACCACCGCAGCCCGTAAGCTCGTATCTGCACTGCAATAACAGTCAACATCTTTTGCCGTAACATTTCCATCGGCAGTATATAAACCGACGTGCATTGTCACGGTTGAGCCGCTGTCGAGATCATCATTGTAGATTTTGATGCTCACAACAGCTGCATTGGTTGAAATCGGAGCCAACATGATCGTATCGCCAGCGGATAGATCGCCCGCTGCCAGTGCAATCGTGCCGCAGGCAACGCGCATCCGGCCGTGCAAAGTACGGCTAGGGTTCATTACCTGTGGGTTGGCGAGGAAATTCGTGACTAAGTCTTGATTTACATTTGCCATGTCATTTCCCCTATTCCGAACACAGAATCTGAACTACTTTTTCTTCTTCCATGCGCGTGGCGCCGAATGAAGAACACACATAAACTTGTGTGCTGTAGCTCTTATCTGCTCTGGGGCCGATCTCAGTCATCAGGTCTTTGCCCATCGCCAGCGTAATACCGTCTTCGGCCCACGCCAGAACCTGGCGCTGAGATGAAGCGTTGGTATTCAACCGGGTTGAAGTGATGAACTCAAAACCCATAAACGTGTTGATCTCGCCCTGTACCAATGCCTTCACAGTATTGAAGTCGGCAGAGGTCACGGTTGAATCGTTCAAGAGGTCTTCGATCTGCTCGGGATGAACAGCGATGAACCGCTTGATCGACGGGTCTACATTGTTCTGGTCAAGAATTTTCTTGGCATTGACCAGTTTCGCTATTGAAAGGCCAGCTGCTGGCGACCCAACACCAACGATTTGACCTGCTGGCAAGCTGGTGGAAGTCGCACCGGCTTTGCCTGTTAGTGATGTACCATCGGCGGCGTCAATAATGGCGTCGTCGACGGCCCGCCCGATCGCAAACGCGGCTGCGTTTGCATACGAGCTTGTCGGATCGATGAGCATTTGGACCTTATCGGAATCGTCGATACATGATCTTCAAGCTGAGTCGCGAGTTCAGCCCCGCCTTTCGGCTGCTATACGTCACCGCATAGATGAGACTATATCTTCACCCTTTCGGGTGCTGGGCGCTTCGGGCCGCTCGGCCCTACTTCCTTTCGGAATAGTCGTTGAACCTTCCGCTCTCGCGGCTTGGCTGCTGATTGTCTCGGAGAGAGTTCCCAGCAATTCACCCAGTTGTTGCCTGCATATTTCTATGCAGCGGCCCTAAAGTTAAGGTCAGCATATTCCCAGTGGTCCATTGTCACCATCCGGCGACTGTGAGGCGTTTCAGCAAGCGGGGTGTCCCCGTGCCTGCTGGTCTTTTTTTGAGCCACCGCCGAGCCGACCTGGTCGAAAAATGCTTTTTCGCCAGTTACGGACTCTTCGCGGACAGCTCGTCGAAGGAGACTACCTTTCTGTTGTGACAGCATTTGCACGTTAGCGCTAAATTGCTGAACGAAGGCAGTCGTGATTGCAGTACTCATGGAGTACCTCCTTTCACGAGTGGTTCAGCGGCTACCCGTCACATGACGGACCTGTGCATTGGATTTGCGAGGGCTACATGCTTGTCTCGGCTTTGTGTCATGTCGATTTGCCCGCCGGTCGACAAATGTCGGTTGCCGGCAGACGCCTCGCTATGACAATTAAGCGGCAGATTCCTCCTCTGGAAAAATCTCCTGCATTAATCTCTGCACCTTCTGCACATAATCGGCGTGCTGCGGGTGACTGCGGTCCCAGTATGGTGAATCGGGACGCTGTAATTCGTTGATCTCGGACTGTGCCTCGGCCGGCGTCATCGCATTACTCTCGCCTGTGCCGATGACTTTGTCTTCAGACACGTTGTCGTGTATCCAACTCGCCGCGTTGATCAGCGTTTTGACGAACGACGGGTGATCGCGAAGCGGTATGCCGCCTTCGAGCACCAGATCGGTCAGGCCATCTTCGCCGAACTCGGTGAGAAAATTATTGCCGCGGCCGAGACGCTCATCGTAGGCGTTGCCAAACTCTTTTTTGAGCTCGGTCACCGTTTGCGCTTTGGCGCCTTCGACATCGACCGTCGAGCCGTCCATCATGTTGGCGGCAAATTCGACATAAGCTTGACTGAGTTGTTGCGCCTGACTGTTGTTGAGACCGACGCCGTGCGCCGCGTCTCTGAACCAGGCAACAAAGTCATCATTAACGTCGGCGCCTTCCGGCGTCTTTGAGAAGTCGAGCTCGTAGCCGTCGCTTTCCTTCGGACGGCCGAGGCGATCATAGACCTCGTTCCAATCGCTCTCGTCCGCCCACTTGCCCGGCACCGGCACCTTGTCGGCACCGATCATGCTCTGCGCGTGAACGTAAGATTTAGCGAGCGCGCCCACGTCGGTGAACGTCTCGAGGCTTTGATGCCCGCGGATGTCCTCGGGCAGATCATCTTTCCATGTAACTACTGCATCAGACGGTGCCTCCCCGGTCTCAACCGGAGCAACCGCTACCTGTTCGTCAGCCATCGTAATCAATCTCCTTTACGTCGCGCATTAAGTTTTGAATGAGCAGCACTGCTGATCGCTGCCCATCATTGAAGGCGGAATCACAACACCGCTCGGCATGCACCAGAGTGTGAATGTGAAACCGCCGCTGTAAATCATCCAAGACGATCTGCCCGTCATCCGTATTGAACAGCGCCTTGTAAGTTGCCCTTAAATCCTCGGGGCTGATCATGCAGCTGCGCCGCCGGCAATCGCCTGCAACGCCATGCCGGTCTCGTCAGACATGCCGTCGACCGCCTTGACTGCTGGCGCTGCATTGCCGGCAGCTTCCGCTGCCTGCATAGCCTGCTGCATCTCGGCTTGCTCTTGCTGCTGCTGTTGGCGCTGCGCTCGGATATCAGCGACCTCACGCTCGCCGCGGGTGACGCTGGCGGGAATACCGAGCACCTTGATGACGTGCTTGGCAAGGCCGTCGGAATCAATGTGATCGACGATCCCCGGATCGAGCCCCATGAGCGGCTGGAGCAGTTCGAGCATACGGACCATCGCCTGCACCTCGGTCTGCTTTTGCGCCTTGGCGAGCGGAGACACATATTCAATCTCGACTGAAGCGGCGTTGAGCATCGGCGGCGCGACGGGTAGATTTTTACCTCTCAGCATGATGTTCCAGCATCTGCCGATCAGCGGTTGGAGAAGCTCTGCTTGCAATCTGCCGAGAGAAGGGCCAAGAATTCGCATTGCCGATTCGGTGCGACTCAACACCTCTGTAGCGGTCATCTGTGGTCCCTGAGAGAGCACAAGGTGATCCACATAGAAGGCTGCGCGGATCGCCTGGCGGCGCTGCTCTTCCATTTGCAGGCCCAAGGGATTGTTGGCGCCGATGTTGAGCGGCTCGAGACGATCGCGGGTTCCCGATCGATAGAAGTTAAGCCCGCCCGGCACGGTGCGAACCGGCAGCATGAAGCCATCGTCAGGCACCATCAGCGGCGGGTCGACTTGTTTCTGCGCGGCACGCAGGGTGATCTCCGACATCTTTGAGAGCACCTTGGTATCCGCCAGCGCGTTCATGGAAGGCGATCTTCCGTAGCCAAGCTCGTAGCTGCTCTTGAGCCAACGCGGCACAACGTACGGCATTTCGTCATAGCCGCTCTCGCTGAGCACGATCTTTTCCTCGGGCTCGATGTAGAACGACGCGAACGGCTTGTTTGTTTTATTGATCTTGCGAACGTCGCGATCGTCGCGCGGCATAACGACGTGCAGGATGGTGACCTGCTCGTACGGATCGCGCTCGGCGGTTTTTAGTATTGTGTCGCCCACTTTAGCGGCGCCGAACTGGCTTATAGCTGCGCGGGCGAACATGCGGAACTGGCGGTACACCGTATCGACGCGGCCGTTTTCATCCTCGGCCAAATAGCACTCCGCGATGTGACGCGTCGAAAAGCGGAACGATTCCTCCTTATCAGGCTCGATCAGCATCACGGCGGTGCCAAAGAGGATCAGGTCATCGTAGAGCTCGTGTATCTGCTCTTGAAAATTACTGCGATGAAACGCGGCATAGAGCACGTCTTCTGTCGCCTCGAGCCATTCTTTGGCCTCGTCCTCTTGGTTGATCGCCGGATCGGTAAATCTTAGCGAGAACCACGGCGTCGACATATTGGTGAGCATGCCGTGCAAGCTTGCCGACAGGAGCTCGGCCGCGTTGATCGCGGTGCCGTCGAAGATGAGCTCGCTGCGTTTGTTGCCAGGCGTCTGCGATTTTTTGGTGATGTCGGCTTTCCTGGGCCGCATATAGTCGGCAATCTCTTGCCAATGGCTTTCCCAGGTCTTGCGCTGTTTCTTCAGCCGATCGAGCCGGCGCAGAACCATCAACGCTGTTTTGTCAGCTGCCATGTGTGTTTTTTCCCAATAAAAAACCCGCCAAAAGGCGGGTTGCAATTCGAATGCGGGTTGTTTCGCGGGGGTGCGGTTAGCTCCCTAACAACTTTTTCTTTTTCACCGGCGTCCCGTTGATAACGCCGAACGGCGTGGTCAACATCTGCGCGCCGCCAGACGCCGCGGGGGTTTCATTAGTCCCCAAGAGCCCCCTGGCCGAGACGACCGGCCTGGGTTTAACGCTTCCCGTCGGTTTGCCGGCGGCGTCGGAATCGGCGCCAGCAGCCGCCGTAGCGATGGATGGTGTTGTTGGCATGGAAGCAGAAGTTGTTCCGTCCGCGCCTACATAGCGGCTGCCGGCTGGCGTCTCGACCGTTTTCCAGCCAGACGGCAGCGGCGGTGACGTGCGGCGTTCGCCTGTCTTTGGATTATTATAAATGGTTCCGGCGATGGGATGGTCGGTAACCTTCCAGCCCGCCGCAATCGCCTGTTTCCGCAAGATCGAGGATGGCGAGGGCTTACCGCTGGGATTGTTGGCAGGCACTACTCAGACCCTCCCAATAGGCCCGGCGCGCTCACCGGCATTTGTTCCGGCAGCAAACCTTGCGGCCCGGTCAAGATCGTCGAACTAATGCCCTTGCGCCGCTTCATCCGCTCTTTTTCTGCCGCGGACTCGCTGCTTTCCGCCTCGACCGGCTTGAAAGGCGCTGCCGGCGGTGGTGGTGGAATCGGCGGGGGTGCCGGCATTTTCGGACTGCTAAATAATGTACTCATATCGCGGCCTGCTGTTCGTAATTTTCCAGTGGGTTGTATGAATTATTGGCGAAATTCTGCGGCGGCGGGCCGCTGCGGTCATTGTCGCGCAGCGCGATCGAGGCGTATCTGAACGCATCTGCGGCGTGGCTCGACCAGTCATGCGTGACCGATGTTCTGAAGGTCCGGTTACGCTCGTCATATTTGCGATGGTAAAATCTCAGCGCCTCGAGACCCTTGTCGCAATTATCGCGATCGAACCAGCAGCGCGAAATCATCAGCTTGGCGGCATGTAAGCCATCTTCAAGCGGTAGCTTTGGCACTACCCGAAAATTGATACCCAGATCATACGCAATCTCTCGGCGGCTCTTTCCAGAGCCCATTTCGCGCACCTCGATATCGTGCGGGGCATGGTGCGTACCATAGAGATAGCCTCTCTCGTCCAGTATGCGGGCGTAGAACGGCAGGCCTTCGCCACGCGCTTCAAAGAAATCAATAACGTGTATGGCGCCTTTGCCTGCCGACTGTGTCCACCAAATGCTGGTCGCGTCCGAAATTCCGAGATCGAAGTGCGTGTCGACCCTGAGTCCTGGGTCGTATGGCACATGGCAAATCTGGCCCTTTTCCTCGATCTTCTGTAATTCGCGACCGAATATCGCACCGGGTACAGCCGCGATGAACGAGCATTCGAATTCTTGCTCATACTGCTCCTGTGTCATCGCGCCGCGAGCGGCCGTGAGCTCTTCCTCGGCCAGGATGTTGGTCTCCGACGCCTTGAACATGGCGCGATACCAGCCCTTTTCCGTTTGCCCCAGCTGCCACAAGTCCCAAAAGGCGTTATGGCCCCGCGGTGTGCCAATAAATATGGCGTAACCGCCGCGATCGGCGAGCGCCGGCCGTATGACCTCGGGAAACACGCTCTCAGGCATGTCAGCGACCTCATCCATGACCACACCATCGGAATAGATGCCGCGCAGCCTGGAGGGGTCGTCACCGCCCAGGAGGGTGATCCTGGCGCCGTTGGGTAGGTCGCAGCGGAGCTCGGTCTCGTTGAACTTGACGCCGGGTATCTTGCTGGCAAATTCCTTCACATAATCCCAGGAGATCATCTTGGCCTGGCGATAGGTGGGCGATATGTAGTGGAACCGCGGCCGGCTGCGCTGACACATGATTGCATCGCGCAGCAGATGGTTTATCGCCATTACCGTCTTGCCCCAGCGGCGGTGACAGACAACGACCGCCCAGCGGTGCTTGGCAAGCTCAGCGTGCAGCTGCGCCTGTCCAGGGCGCGGTTTGTAGGGTATGGCTATTTTCAATGCAGCACCGTGAAGTCGGGCGATGCCGCGTCCGGCAGCAGGAATTGCAGGAACGCCTGCGCGTCTTCATCGCTGCGGAAGCCGTCGATCAGGATGGACAAGCCGGTGCCATGCGGCGGCAGGTCGACGCTCCATGCTGCGTAGCGGAGGTGTGTGTGTGCGAGCGGCTCCATGCTTTGCCTATGTATACGTTCTATAAGCCGGCGCCCGGTCGCTTGGGGGTACGGGGGGTCCGGCCAGGGAAAAGAAACATTTATTTTCTGGCGGTGCAGATGCTAAGTCTGCCGACCAGCCCTGCAATATCAATGACTTAGCCTCGATCAGTCGCAGCCCAGTCGCCAAACAATTTCAAAAGTTCCGGCGGGGTGCCTATGTTCTTGGTTCGTACTGGTTGATATACTTAGCATGCTAATGATTAGGTTGCTAAGTATCTAAGTCGCGCGTGTTGCTATGCATGATGTGTCTCTTAAACTCTGCTTGATCACCATCAACTCAGCATCGCTCTCTTACGTCTGGCCTTGGCTCTCTGCTCCGGTGACTGCTTGCCACGCCGCTTGCCTTGAGCTGTTGCCTTACTGCTGCCTGGCTTCAAGTTGCCTGACTTCTGCAAGCTGGCAGTAGCGATCGCATACGCTGCGTCGTTGCTATGACCCTTGGCGTTAAGCTGCCTGACCAGCCTGTCCCGTATCGCCGGCATCAGTAGCTACCGCGATTGGCTGACTTGCTGCGCATCCTCAAGTTCTTGCGGCTGTTGTTCTTTGGGTTGCCGTCACGATGGTCAACATCCTTGCCGTCACCAGGCTTAGCAGAACCTGAGCTCTCCAGCATACGCCGTGCACGTTTGCGGCTGGCATTGTCCGGCCTATGCTTGCTGTTGTACTTCCGCTGATACTTGCTGCGCGGCTTCGCACTGCTGCTGTAGTCACCAAGCTTCGGCATCACTTACGCCGGCCGCAGCCGCACTCCTTGCACTTGCACTCACTCATCTTCGTTCTCCAATAAAGAACACAACAGGAACAAACTATGACACCTCGTCGCCTTCGCTGGTCACCAGCTTGACAACCTCACCGGGCTTGGCTGGCTCGTCTTCGTTATCCACCTGCCAGACCAACGTCACCTGGCTAGGCGCATCAACGTCGGCCGCTTTATGCCTCACGCCGCGAGGCTGTTGCCTGGCGAACGTCCACTTCAACGTGTCCACCTCGAGGCGACGGCGCTGCACTTCAGCATTCATATGCTTCGACTCTAGATCGTCCGGCAGCGGTTGCCTGGCAAGGTCGTGCATCTCATCAGCCAGTACCTCGGCGCCGATCGCACGAGCTTTGGCGTACATTTCGTAGAGATCATCATCACGTTGTACAGCCTGCAAGACAGTCACCCAATGAGGCTGCGCCTTGTTATTGTCGCAGATACTCCGCAGCGACTTGCCCTTCGCGAGCTCGTCGCAAATCAGCAGCATCCGCGGCTTATCAATCATGCGGGCCATAATATATCCTCAAGAGAACGGGGCGCCGATGGTGAGTCGGCGCCCCGCAGGGAGGGAGAAGTCTCAATGTCAGCTGCCGGGCTCGGAGGACCACAATGGCAGCGTGCAAAAAGAATGCCCCATTTGGTGACGTTCGCAACCGGAACTGCACAAGGTGCGGCAAAAGTACATGACTAATTTGATGCCAAGTTAATTTGCTCAGCGTTCCAGCGCAGCTTTTGCGCTTCACTAATTCGCTTCCTACCCTCTGCCGTGCGTGGCCCTGTCGAAAGCCCACCATGCAATTTGCAGCGTCTCTTGCCTTCAACAACGGGAGCTTGGCAGGGCTTGCCGGTAGACCTGGCGTATGCTCCGCACCGCTCTGCGCTCGAGGTCATCGATCGCCATTCCATCTGAGCACAGTGTCGACCAGCGCTGCTTCGTAATCTCTTTTGACCTTGGCTGGATGACAATGCCTGATCTTGGCAATCCTTCGCCATGCAATGCCCCGCTGTCGGAACACGGCACTATGAGCAGCGGCCCACATCAGCCGCCTTCGATCGTTGTCGGGCTGGCTCAGCACGATGCGCAACGTGAGATCGTAGTCATCGACCTGGCGAACATTAGCCGGCGACAAGCGTGGCTCCGAATCATCGGCATATGCCAACCAGTCGGGCAGCACCTCGGGCCAATAACAGCCCTGCGGCTTCATCATCGCTGCTGGTAGGCGCCGCTCAGTTTCTGCGGCCTCTAAGAGCAGCTGGTGTAATTCGACGTTTGAGATCGGCGATCTGTCTATCATCAAGCCTTGATACCTGTGCGAAAAAGTCCGCGGCATTGGAGCGTGACAGCGTGGCAGCAAATTGCTGCAACGGATCACGTCGCGGCTTGTTGCCGCTCACCACCGCTTGGTAATCGCCGTTAAAATTGCGGCGATCGATTGCGCTTCGAATAAATGCGCTTCTAGAAGTGGAAGCTTCTAAGCTTCTTTTAGTTTTAGTAGTTTCGGGGTGTACGCTTCTAATAGAAGCTTCTATTGCTGCACATATATAGAAGCTTCTATTAGAAGCTTCTGAATTAGCAGCTTCTATGCGCCGCTCACGTTTTGCAAAACCACACGCAATTAAGTTATCCACAGCTGACCTAAACGTGCCAGTAAGCCGATCGGCGACACGCTCCTCGAGCAGCGCCTCGGGGAGCTCGTTGTCAATCGCTATGACAAGCTCGTACCTCAGTAACGTGGCATCGTGACTAAGCCACATGCCGCCTAGACCCCGCACATCCCTTCGCACTCTTCGTTAAACATATTTATCTGCCCCATATCCTCCAGGTTGCGGAAATCAACTTCGTCCAGCGGCTTGCATGACCGATGTAAAAACCGCGCAACATAAACGCCGTCTTTATCTTTTCCGTCTCTAATTTCCGCATCAAACGTAGTTGCCTCTTCAAACGCCTGCGGGTCATTCATTTTCATATCGCGCCATTGCGAATCATTGTGAAACGGGCATCCAATACACGCTGACTTAGCCAAGGGACGCAGCGGATAACGCTTTTCAAACCAGCGAACACAGTCCTGACGGGACATTCCGGCATCAATTAACGGCCAGATATTTTGCATCCACGCATCACGCGACGGCTTCATCCGCGCCGCCTCGTCAGTGCTAATTCCTAACCAAGAATAAGCAACCACACCCTTGGCTCGCTCGCCCTTTTGCAAACCAAGCAGCTCCCGCATTTTCTTGCGAATAGGCTTGATCTTGTAATGGTTGGTGCATTCGCGGCGACCTATTCCTCGGCTACCGTCTCTCACTGTAAAAAATGGGATTGGCTGAAAGTTCTTTAGCGACTTGTTCTCGCCGCGCAAAGTTTCTTCCCGTAAATCACCTTCAGTCACACGGTAGACGGGGTACGGTAGTTGGGTTTCAAGCCAGTCGAGATGCGCGTAAACGCTCCCAGGCTCAAACTGCGTGTCGGCAAAGATCGCGCAGTCAGGCATCGGCTTGATCTCGCCATGAGCCGCCATCAGCGCCATCACGGTGCTTTGCACTCCAGCGCCAAGGGAAAGCACTTGGAGGGTCAAAGCGCCGCCGCTCCAGTCTCGGTCACCCGCAAATCGTAATGCCTGCCAGGCACCCGAGTGAGCATGCCGGCCGCAAGCAATTTACGCATATGCCACTCGACCATCGACTTACTAGCGTTCAGCGATCGTGACATATCGTCGTGTGTCGGCCCTTGGCCGTACAACTCCCAATGATCTGACACTGCTTTGAGGATTAAGGCTTGCTTGTCGTCTATTTCCATTCTACCGCCCTTGGTTAGCCCTAGAACGCCGCCAGAGGCGAGACCAGGGACGTTTCTACCATTTTGGTTACAACACCTACCGTTACAGTTACACGCGCTGACGCGGCTGTATGGCCGTTCTACGCTATGACACATGCACGCCCTATTCTTTCCGGCGCCTAATAACCAACTCGAAGCCCAAGGCATTCAACGCCGCCTCGAAGGTGACGACGGTCGGCGATCGCCTATAGCGCCAGTCGCTGATCGTGCCGGCGCGCACACCTGATTTGTCGGCAATGTCGGAGATCACCATGCGCTGATCATTAAGTAATTCGAACATCTCGCGCACTAGAGGATGCGCTTTGGCCGGTATCTTCAGCCGGCCGGCCCAGCGGCCGCGGCCTCCTTTATGATTCTTTCGCGATTCAGCCTTGACCACCGGGCGAGGTGCAATGCCAGGCGCAATGCACGGCGCCCGCAGTTCATCGATTGTACACTTGAACAGTTCGGCCAGCGTCACGGCACGGCCGTCATGTAGGTTGATCTCGCCACGTTCGACGCCGGCAAAAGTGAACGCATCCATCTTCGCAGCCATCGCAGCCTCGCGGACGCTCCAGCCGGCGCGCATGCGGAACTTTACTATCGAGTTGGGATGCGGCCGCGGATCAGCTGGCATTGAGCTTTACCAAATCTACCAACACGTCTCTCGCCTCGTCGATCGATCGGACGACAGACACATAACAACCGATCGCCGCTAAGCCTTTGATGACCCTGCCTTGATTCTTGCTGATCACGCCTTTTGCCGTCTTCACTTCGAAGAAGATCGGCGCCCAGGCAGGCGGGTTGAACCAGGCGGCGGCCGGCACAAATATCTCCAGGTCCGGCCAGCCAGGAGTCATGCCCAGCCTTTTCTGCTTAACGCGATATTGCACGCTATGACGGCCTTCGTTGGGGCTGTGATGCACGAGCGCATTTGCAGGCAGCGCAACCGCCAGCCACTGGCAAATACCCATCTGAATTTCAGCTTCGAGCATCAATACGAATTAGCACATTATCAGCCGCAAACAACATCTCAGTTGCACTTATACCAACACGGAGGTACAACAGGTCACAACCGCGTAACATTCGGCATAAATAGGGGGGTGATCACATTGTCTAACGTAATACCATTTAGCGCATATTCGACGCCTACTTCAGAAACAGCTGGCCAAGTAACAACCGACCCACTAGCTGACCCCGCTGTAAAATCACTGCTTCAAAGCTACTTTTGCTTTCATAACCGATACGCCCGAAACCCGTATGTCGATCAGAGGCAGGCAGAGCTGTCGCGATTTCCAGCCGCCTACTTTTATAATTTCTCCCATCAGCAGACACAGGACAACTTGAACTACGCGCGAACTGGAACCGCGGTGTTAATGGAAGTTGCGTCCCTGCAAACGGTGATTGTCTGTCAAATGATCACGTCAAGTTGGTGCTGGGGGACCGCGCTTTCGACCGACAAGTTGGTGGAATTACTGGTCGGTCAGGTTCCAGAATATCAGGGGATGCACGTCCGCATAAGCCAAAAACCAGACTATTTCCAAAGTAACTACGGAACGATAACGCTCGACCAACATGTGCAGACGCTCGTAAATTACGGCCTCGCCGAGCGGCAGGCCGGCGGCGGGTCACGCCGACAAGAAAATACGGAGCCGGCGTTGGGCTTCTCCAACAACCTACCTTCCTCCAAGCCCCATCAGCCGGAGCTTATGTTCCCCGATCTTTTGCTGCCGACGCGAGTGGCGATTTATAGATTTCTTGAGCTCATTAGCTGGTTGGTCCAGGAGGCAGGGGACATTCAAGCACAGCACGCGGCCGTCTTGGGACGCCTCTCCACTGGAAAGTGGGAAAACTCCAACACCCCCATCCCTAAATAGTTTTAAACAAGGGTTTATTATGACTAAAAAACACTCAGCAGAATACACGATTGGCGCGAGCCTCAGAATGGCACGCACGGCGTCTAACATGACCGGCGATCACGTTGCGGCACAAATTGGACTCAGCGCGCCGGCGTACCGCCGCTATGAGCGTGACGAAACAATGCCTGGCATCGACCGAATAAAACAGTTGGCCAAACTTTATAAATGTACACTCGACGACCTCATCTTAAACGGCGGCAGGCCAACCGCCAGTGAAATCAATACGGGTGCAGTCAAAGTCGCGCGCGGAACTGCCGGTGATCTTAATATTCACATAACGGTTAGCGCGGCTGACCTGGGCATAACCTCTGATTCTGATAATGTGCCGCACGAACCCGCGCTGCGGAAAAAGAAAAACGGCAAAACGCCCGTCGGACATGACCATCAGGAAGCTAGTTAAATCCAGAATAAAAGATAAATGTGCCTTATTAAGTTTATTTTTGTAACAAATTTGACATATTTTGATTAGGTAGGCTATCTTCTTTGCCGGGATCGGCAGGGAGGATAGCAGTGTCTTTTGATAAAACGCCCGAATGGGCAGCGCTCTTTAATTTCACAGCGCACTCGCCTTCGGGAACAAATCGCCCAGACTGCCTTGAATTTTTTGAGAAGTCATTCGCGCGTCCGAACAAAATACGCAACCCCTGGCCTGTGGCGCCGCACGCCGGCATCTGCGTGCATGACTATGTCACCGACGTCGTCGCCAAAGATGTGCCGCAAGGCGAAGCATACCGCCATGCCCTCGCTCGCTATGATGAACACGAGCCGGTCGCGCACATCCCTGCCGATGCAGAGAAAACGCGTATTATCCGCAACGCTGAGTACCAAATACCCAAAACGGATGTAACTGGCACGATCTTCGAGTTGACCTGCGCCAACACGCTTGAAGGCGTGCGTGAAGCCACCGCCGGCGCCAACCAGATCACCGAGGGCCGATGGTGCAGTGTCGAGCTACCGGACTGCGAGCTACCGGCGATCGGGCAGATCGATCTCGAGACCGGCGATGTCATCGAGATAAAGACAAAGTGGCCGCAACTCTCTTCGACCACCGAACGCGGCTGGAAAATCAATAGCGTTCCTGCCAAGCCCGATCAGGCGCACGTCCTTCAGGTCGCATTCTATTGGTCATGGCTCAGAGAAGCCCGCGAGCATGTCGACATCAAGCTGGTCTATGCCAACTGCAAAAACTTCAGAGTATTCAGCAGCACCGACTGCGAGGAACTGAGCGAAGCACGGCTACGATCGGCGCTCGAACGTATGCGCCTGATCGCACGCAAGCGCGAAAAGCTGATGCAAGTGGCGGAAAACCGAGACGAACTTTTCGCCCTGTTATCGCCGGATTTTTCGTCATTCATGTGGAAAGATTCGAGCCCTGAATTTTTTATCGCAGCAAAAAAACTGTGGGGGATGAATGACTAATTTCTCAACTGACGAACTTCATATAGTGCAGCGCTGGCTGAGTGCGGAACAGGAAAAACTTTATAACGCACGCATGAAAATCGAATGCGGCGACGACTTCGCGGCGACAAACAAAAAATGGCCGCGAGTGGTTGAGCTCAGCGACGACCAACTAGCCGTTAATGTGCAGCAAAAACGTGTCCAAAAACAACTTATAAGCGCATACGAAATCGAATGGGGCGTTGAAAAATGATGCCGGCCGGCCCCGTTTACGAGTTGCACGATCAGGTAATTGTGATCGGACACGGCAAGGCCGTGGTCGTCGGCAGAAGTTTTTCAGACCCCAGCCGCTATGACGTGCGGCTGGAATCAAACAAATTAATGCACAACCTTGTGCCTGGCCAGTTGGGGGAATGGAATAAAAATGACGATCTCTGATCACGCAAATTTGATGACGATGTGCGAGGAGCAGCTTGAGCATGTGGGTGTTGCCCAGAAAGGTGGCAAAAAATACATGATGGTCAAAGACCGCATGACGTTTTTTCGCCGCGCCTACGGTCTAAAATTCGGCATATCCACAGCGCTGGTGGCAAGTGACGACCTGCGCGTCCAGGTCCAGGCGCTGGTCACCGACGACGCTGGTCGCACGATCGGCTCCGGGCTGGCCGAGGAGATGCGCGGCTTTGGGGTCAATAAAGCGTCGGCGCTTGAGAACTGCGAATCATCCGCCATCGGCCGCGCGCTGGCCAGCCTTGGCTTACATGGCGGCGAATACCCGACAGCCGACGAGATCGAAAGCGACCGCCGGTCATCTGTAGCGATCGATCAAAAACCGCGAGTCGATCAGCCAATACTGGTCGCCGAGGATATCCCGTTCGACAAATCCGACGCCAAGCCCGACTGGGCTTCCTGGGTCAAAGATCAAATTGAGGGCATGCAAAAGCACCGCCATGTGGCTGAGCACGCGGAATGGATAACCACAACACAGAAGCTGCGGGATGAGTTGAAAGAAGCCGATTTAAAACAATGGGACCGATTATCTGCCGCCTATTATGGGCGTAAAAACGAAATGCTCAACAAAAGAGAGAGTTAAAGATATGAAACACTACGAAAGTGTAACCGAGAAGGCGATCACCCTGCACAAAAACACAAACCCGCCTGGCTCCAAAAAGCCCAAGTGGTCGAACGGCACTGTAACCATCGGGGCTGAGCTCGCCGCGGGCCGCTACTCCATCGGCGTATGGGAATGGGAAGACTCAGGCAACCTGTCGATCGATATCCAGCGGATCACCGAGGTGGACGACAATGATGATGGGGGAGAATTCAGATAATGCGCGAGGAAATCCACTCAACCGGCAAGCTGCTGGGGGTGCGCGAAGCCGCGCTGTTTCTATTCGGCAACCCCAAGCGTTCAAATTATTACAAGCTCTATCGCATGCGCGATCGCGGTGAGCTCAACCCGGTGAAGCTCGGCGGCGCCTGGTATTTCACCCGCAAAGAATTGGAGGGGCTGGGCAACTATGACGCCGAGTGATTTGCTCATACAGGTCGCTGAAATTCTCAAAGAGCGCGGCAAACATCACGGCAATTATTTTGAGAACATGACAACCATTTCACATTTGTGGAATGCGAATTCAAACGCTGCCGAGTTCTCGGCGGATGATGTCGCGGTCAATCTAGCACTCGTTAAGATTGCCCGCAGGAAGAACGGCGGCGTCCATAATCTTGATAATTATTTAGACGCCGTCGGTTATCTCGCGATTGGTGGTTCGATCGCAGAGCGATTACACAATTTGACATCGGAGGAGAAGAAACATGACCGTAATTAGGTTGACTGTTCAAACGGCCTATAGTTCGAAACATCCAGTTCACAAAGAAATAACCAAGCATCACTTCACCGTGCGTGCAAAGGATTTGCCGCCCGGCATTCCGGTTGGCGCCAACGCGCGCGATCCAAATAATTTAAACCGGCGCGTTTATCGGGAGGTTCAAGACAGTCTGATGGGCCGCGATCGGTCAGTTGACGGCTCCTTCGACTTGATGAACCGAGGCATCATTTGCTTGGCAAATAAGGTGCGGAGGATCAACAGTCACAACTATGAGATCCACTGCGCCGATGATGAAGGCATCGCCGACGGCGCGCACACATATGCAATCATTTGCGAAGCGCAGGGCGAGGCGCTGCCCGATCACCAGTATGTCGAGTTCCAGGTTCGCACGGGTGTGTGCCAAACACTCCGAACAGATATGTCGCGCGGGCTTAACACCGGCATCCAGGTCAAGGCGCATAGCCTTGCAAACCTCGACGGCAAGTTCGATTGGATAAAAGACGAGCTTCGAAACGAGATGTATTTTAATTTGATTGCCTGGAACGAAAGCGATCGGGGGTTCGTCGATGTGCGCGAGGTGATCTGCATTCTCGAGGCGGTGAATATCATCGACTATCCAAACGACTCGGGCCGTCACCCGGTGCATGCTTACGAGAAAATTTCGACGGCAACAAACAAGTTTGCGGCGGATTTCGACTTCCACAAAGACAATCTCGACGATTCAACTTATCATAAGCTGCGGCCGCTGCTGCGTGGCGCCCTAGTCCTTCACGACTACATCAAGCATAATTTTCGCGATGTCTACAACACGGCTGCGCTCGGCAAAGCCGGCGCTCTTGACATCATTCGCTGGAAGCGGAAGGGCCGCTACAGCTTCCCGTTTGCCGCGCTTCCCGGCTCAAGTTATCAGCTGACCAAGGGCGCGACCTATCCAATTCTGGCGGCGTTTCGCAACAAGGTGCGGATCAACCGCAAGACCCAGCAGGCAGAATGGATTGACGGCTTTGACTCGGTGCTGGAGCTTTGGCGCAGTGTCGGCCCCGAATGCGCCCGGCAGACGAAGGACGCCGTAGCGATCTACGGCCGCAAGCCTGACCAGATCGGCAAGGCCCGCGGCCACTGGACAACTCTTCACCAGGCGGTTGAGCTTCACATTCTGCGTTCAAAGGGCGTAGAGGTCTAGCTGCCGCCCCGCAAAAAGAAAAAGAAGCGCAAGGTTCAGCCGGCAATCCCGACTGACCCTTGCGCTTATTGTGGCAAACCGCTCGCCCAGGATGGCTGGGTTGTGAACGGCGCCGGCGATCTCCTTCACCTCGATCTCTGCTTCGACGCATTCTGGCGCGCGGCTATCGACGGTTCATCTGCGCCTCGAGCACGTCGGCGAGCTCCTCATCGGCCTCGCAATCATCCAGGTAATGGACATAATGCTTGAACGTGATCTGCACGTTGGCGTGACCCATGAGGCGAGAAATTTTGTTCCAGGTACGGTCATTGCTCAGATCATTTTTGTCCGATGACGGCCGGTAGGCGTCGACCAGAACACTGGCATAAAAGTGGCGCAGCCAGTGCCAGCGAATGCGGATGCTGTCCACCGCATCGCAGGAGTGGTGCAGCAGGCGCAAATGATAACTGCTGCTGGTGAGAGGTTCACCGCGAGCCCCCATGAACACACGATCCTCGGCAGCTGATGCCGGGCTGCGCAGCTTCCACGCCTTGAGCGCAGCGACGAGATCATGCGTCAGCGGCACTGTACGCACGCTGGCGGTGCGCTTCGGCACATTGACTTCCCAACTGCCGCCGTCGGCCCAGCGCATGCTGGTCATAACATTGACACGGCGGCGGTCGAGGTCGACGTTTTTCCATTTGAGCGCTGCCTGCTCGCCCCAGCGCAGGCCGGTGAGCGCCGCGAACATCATAGTGAGCCCTATACAGCCGGCCTGACGCAGCACGCTGCCATCCTTATCGACGACTGGCACGTCATGTGTCGCGATCGCGTGCTCGTAAATGCTGCGGATGTTAGCCGGCTCGAACGCCGCGATCATCTGCCGCTCGGCCGCGGCATCGTCCTCGATTTCCAACTCGGTCTTGTCGTACTTGGAATTCTCCAGGTGAACGGACTCGGTCGGACGATTCGCCGGCAAGCACCACTTCTGATCCTCGGCCGCTTGAAACACGCCGCGCAGTGCAGCGCGCTTCTTGCGGGCGTTGTCGACGCTCCAGCCGGCATCCTCGATGATCGCAATCAAGTCGGCCGAGGTGATCGACTTGCATTTTAGCTTGGCAGTGTCGCGCGGCTCGTCGCCATCAAACAGCCAGACGCGAGCGTCGTTGATCAGGGTGCGGGCGTAGCGCGGGCAGATCGACTTCTTCTCGTCACGCCGTGCTTCGACGCGCGCCTTGAAAATTACAAACGCCGCCTCGAGCGTGCCGGACTCGGCGTCGGTGATGACGCCGCCGGTCGCCTGGGCAGCATTGACCAAAGCAGCTGCGGCAAGCGCCGCGTCCTTCGTCTCGAAGAACTCGACGCCGCCCTTGGCATTGCCGTCATGCTTGACGACGCCGCGGCTGCGCGTGTCGACGACCCAGCGTTTACGGCTCGGGCGCCATTTCGGTGTAACCTGTTTGTGTACTGACATGATCTTCTCCGTTGTTTATGTGTGCCTATAACTACATATATATGCCTTTACAGTTATATTATCAAGGGCTCGTCGGCAGATTTCACAAAATATTTTCTGCACCGGCAAAAAGATTCTTGCGACTAGCTTGCGACTGACGCCAAAATTTGGACACAAAAATAGTTCTCCGCGGACCCGATCGTCAGCGATTAACTACTTGATGTTGAATGATTTTTTCGGCTGGTGGAGGGGGAAGGATTCGAACCTTCGTACTCTAATGAGGGCAGATTTACAGTCTGCTGCCTTTAACCACTCGGCCACCCCTCCGCGAAAGCGCAGAATTTCCTGAGTCCGGAACAGCGCATAATGGGCAGAAACTTAAGTTTGTCAACGCACAATCAGGGCGAACGCAATATGTCGTTCGCCCGTCGTTTCAACGCTTCGGAATCATTAGATTGATAACCCATTTATCAATATAGTGGCGCCTGCCATGAGCCGCAATAGTCGAATAAATCGCCCCCCCCCGAAAGCGCCGCGAAACGGCGCTGACAGAAGCGCCCGAAATACCCCGAAAAGCAAGGGCAAAGGCGCGTCCAAGCGCGCCAAATCCGAGCTGATATATGGGTTCCATCCCGTTATGGCCGCTCTTGGCAACCCGGTGCGGCGTAAACAACGTCTAATGCTCACTAAAGAGGCGAAGAAATCCCTCACCAATGAGGTCGCGGCAGACGCTGCCTTGGCGAGACAAGCAGGCGATATTGCCGAGGCGCTAGCTACCAGCCATGTGGTCGCACGCAGCGAAATCGATTTGGCACTACCTAAAGGCGCCGTTCATCAAGGTTTTCTCTTGCAATGCGCACCCCTGTCGGCAATCGATTTGGAGGAATGCTGTGCGCCGGACGGCAGTAACATGCCGGTCGTGCTACTCGATCAGGTTAGTGATCCGCACAATGTTGGCGCGATCCTGCGTTCTGCCGCCGCCTTTGGCGCGCGTGCGGTCATCATACCCGAGCGCCACTCGCCGAGCGCAACCGGCGTATTGGCTAAATCCGCATCCGGCGCACTCGAAAACGTGCCCTTGGTACGTGTCACGAACCTGGTACGCGCGATGGGCCAATTAAAAGGTATGGGCTATTGGCTAACCGGCCTAGATTCGGGCGCCGATATGACGCTCGGCAACGACGCCTTAAAACAACCAGTAGCGTTGGTGCTCGGCGCCGAAGGTAGCGGTCTGCGCCGCCTCACACGGGAGAATTGCGACAGCTTGGCAGCAATCAAACTGGGCGGTTCCATGCACAGCCTGAACGTCTCAAACGCCGCCGCGGTATCTCTTTACCAATTAACACTAAATACTTTATAATAATTATTTAATTTAATAATTTATAATAATTACTAGAATTTGCCGCGCTTATTAGTAAAAATTCTCGCCTCCTTGAGACAAATCAGATTAATATCGGGATAATCCACCACATCTCCGGTCACGCGGCTGCAAATAACGATATGAAACAGCCACTTCTATAACTTTGTAAACTTGCATGTAATTCATAATTTATGGCTATCAAGTCACTGTAATTGTTTTATTTTTCTCTAATTAATTTGTCCTGATAAATTCAAATTATACGCTGCTCCGTCACTATTCGCTAAATATTAACTGGACATCATATTTAAAGGCCCGCACAATTAATTCTGCGGGATAATAAGGTTAAATAAGCCAATCCGCCAAAAACTAGGATTTTGTGCGTAGGCAATAAAATCAGGGGAGGCTAGCATGGGTGATGGCTTATCAGCCCTAACCACCATTTTCACCGAGACCTACTATTGGATCACGGTGGTATTGATGTTCCTTATACACGCTGGGTTCTGTACCTACGAGGTGGGTGCATCCCGGCGTAAGAACGTCCTTCATACGTTGATGAAGAACACCATGCTGATACCGGTGGTGACGGTGACCTTCTACCTCTTCGGCTGGTGGATTTATTTCGCCCTCCCCAATGTGCCCTTCGGCGGCGACTTCTCCGATGCCGGGTGGGCTCTGCCCTGGGCCGCGGAAATGGGCCCGAATATGCAGGACCACATTCTGGGCGTATTCTGGGCTGCATTCCTGCTGTTCTCCTGGACTACGGCATCGATCGTCTCAGGCGCTGTGATTGAGCGCATCAAAACCAGTGCGTTTCTCATATTTGCCGTCATCATCGGCTCATTCACCTGGATCCTTGACGCAGCCTGGGGCTGGCACCCGGGCGGCTGGATGGTTCAAATCCTGGGCTATCATGATGCCTACGCTTCAGGTGTCGTGCACGCCATCGCCGGCGGTTCAGCGCTTGCCATTGTTAAGGTACTCGGCCCGCGCATCGGCAAATTCGGGCCGAACGGTGAAGTCCGCACCATCAAACCGCACAATCCGTGGCTGGTGACGATCGGGTTATTCCTCATCTTTACCGGCTTCTGGGGATTTTACGCCGCCTGCAATGCGCCGATCCTGGATCTCAGCGGCGACGGCACGTTTTTCTCAGCAACTAGTATTTATCTGACGCCGACAACGCTTTCAGGTATTACGCTGAATTTCCTGCTGTCCTTCTCGGGCGGATTGATGGCGGCCTATTTGGTCAGCAAGGGCAACCCGTTCTGGACTTACTCTGGCGGTCTGGGCGGCATCATTGCGGCCTCAGCGGGCAACGATCTATACCACCCGATCCAGGCTTTCGTGATCGGCGGCGTCGGCGTTGTCTTCATGTATGTCATCCATCACTGGGTCGAGAAACGCTTCAAGATCGACGATGCGGTGGGCGCCATAGCGGTGCATGGCTACGCCGGCTTTTTCGGTGTGGTTGTGGCCGGCTTCATGTTGTGGGGCTATCCCGCAGCCGACCCGATGCATGGTGATTATTCGGCGCGCGAAGTCTCAATTGGCTTGTTCGACACAGCGGATGGCAAACCAATGATCAACCCACTTGGCAACTTCCTTGGTGCAATCATCATGTTTTGGGTACTGGGCTTTATACCGTGCTACATCGTCGCCCGCATACTCAAAGCCTTCAATATGCTGCGCATTCCGGAGAAAGTGGAATTGGCTGGGCTCGACACACACGATCTAGGCGATGCCTATCCTTACGATGCGCCGCAGGAAACCGAGTTCGAAACCATCGAACGCACCTACGCCAAAGATTAAGGGGAGAATACAATGTCTACAGGACTAAGCTCTTATAGCAATCCCCAGGACATCGGGGCGTTGTATCCTGGCGAAGGTATGGAATGGCTGATGGTCATCGTCCTCTTTGTCCTCTGGATTCTCTGGTATATCTTCCAGATTTCAGCGGAGGAGAAGGAGTACCGGGAAGCGCTCAAGCTCTATGAGCAGGTTGGTATGAAGCGCGCTATGCACCACTCGACCGGTGATATCGCGCGCGAAGACGAAGTAGATATCGGCGAA
>Ga0315339_1000626_pt1 | contig 41237 bp, 36 predicted proteins | sample ASW17metaG_FD_204514 | JGI IMG/M metagenome (GOLD analysis project Ga0315339, IMG submission 204514) | Ammonia-oxidizing marine archaeal communities from Pacific Ocean, United States - ASW #17 | ecosystem: Environmental > Aquatic > Marine > Oceanic | place: USA: California | collected 2016-12-05 | reverse complement strand
TGCGCCATGTTTTCGCGGCAAAACTCGATGATCGAAGCCTCAGTCGCATCCTGATCTGCCTTCAACACCACGAACGCGCACGGCGTCTCACCCCAGTGATCGTCTGATCGAGCAACGACGGCCGCTTCGAGCACGGCAGGATGCTTGTATAGAACGCCCTCCACCTCAATAGAGGAAATGTTCTCGCCTCCGGAGATAATGATGTCCTTGGAGCGGTCCCGTATCTCGATGTAACCGTCTGGATGAGTGACACCGAGGTCCCCGGTGTGAAAGACACCGCCCTCGAATGACTCGTCGGTGGCTTTAGGGTTCTTGAGGTAACCCTTCATGACCACGTTACCCCTGAACATCAGCTCCCCCATGGTCTCACCGTCAGCTGGCACCGGTTCCAGAGTCTCGGGATTCGCTACGAAAAACTCTTCCTGGACCGGATACTTGACGCCCTGCCGCGCTTTGAGGGCAGCCTGCTCAGCGACCGGCAGCTCGTTCCACTCCTCATGCCAATCACACACGGTAACCGGCCCATAGACCTCCGTGAGTCCATAAGCATGGGTGACATCAAAACCCATCGCATCCATCCGCTCAAGCACCGCGGCCGGGGGTGCGGCACCTGCGGTCATCATCTGAATTCTATGTGCAAGCTCGAACGACGCGGATTCGGGAGCATTCAATAGCATATTCATCACGATCGGAGCACCACACAGATGCGTGACGCCGTACTCCATGATCGAGTCGAACACGGCGCTCGGTTGCACACCACGCAGACACACGTTCGTTCCGGCAAGTGCCGCCACCGACCACGGGAAACACCAACCGTTGCAGTGAAACATAGGCAGCGTCCAAAGATAGATCGGCTTGGGCGGCATCCCCCAAGCGAGGATGTTGCCAATGGCATTCATATAGGCACCACGATGGTGGCACACCACGCCTTTGGGATTACCCGTGGTTCCGGACGTGTAGTTCAAGGAAATTGCGTTCCACTCATCCTCGGGTAGAGTCCAAGGTGCGTTCGGATCACCCTCCGCTAGAAGCTCTTCGTACGTGAGCTCGCCGAGTCGCTCCCCCGAAGTCGCCAACTGATCGTCGATATCCACCACCAGTGGACGTTTGTCGAGTTTCGTGAGGGCCTCGCGAATCACCGAGGAAAACTCCCCATCGGTGATCAACACCTCAGCCTCCGCGTGATTGAGGATGAATGCAATGATCTCCGCATCGATCCGAATGTTCAGCGCATTCAGCACAGCCCCGCAGGCCGGCACACCGAAATGCGCTTCGAACAACGCCGGGACATTCGGCGCCATGACCGCCACCGTGTCGCCCTTCTTTATCCCCCGAGCCGCTAACGCACTTCCCAAGCGTCGGCATCTTGCAAACGTTTCAGCCCAGGTACGTTGCTCGACACCGTGGATTACTGCCAGGCGGTCGGGGAAAACCTCTGCCGCACGCCGCAAGAAACTCAGCGGAGTAAGTGGGACGTAGTTGGCATCGTTTTTTCCTAGATGTTGGTCGTATTTATCCATAGGCGTTTGGATCATTCCCATGCGGTATTAACCGGCGTGCCCACCAGGTATTCCGACCTCAGTCTTGGTCGTGGTACGAATCTCTGTGCTCCAGCGTCGTCCAACTCGGCCACGTAAAAATTTCCCAAAGCAAACCTACCAGCAGCTTAGGCATGGCACGCTCCCAATAAAGAAACGGGCCCCAACGACCGTTGGGGCCCGCGATTCTAGAACTAAAGTACGTTTTCTTCTAACCAACCGTGGATGTACTGCGCGATCTCCTTGCTGTTGAGCTCAAGCATCATCATGTGCCCATTACCCGGCAGCCCCACATCTTCCATCCGAACATACTCGGTCTCGACGCCGGACTGGTTGAGCCAATTCGCGAGACAGTGGTCGAATATGCGGTGGTAGCCACCCTCGCCGTTCATGAACAACACGGGGATGTCAGTAAGGTTCACGAGCTGGCGCGCAGGCTCCACCTGTTGGTAGCAGGGCACGAGGCCCGGACCCTCGGGCGCAGCCTGGAGCTCGACCTGAAGCTCCGCCGAGTCGCTGATAGGCGGGTCGTATGTAATCGGCGTATTCCCGACGCCCCACGCGAGGCCCCCACTCTCTCTGTACTCGACTTTCGATGTATCGACGCCCCGAATAGGCGGTGCCGCCGGCTCCAAGGTTACGATGGTGTGAACGAGTTCCGGACGCTCGTCGGCAATATTCCAACCGAACCAGCCACCCTGAGAATGAGTGAGAAGAATCACCGGCGTCCCGATCATATCGAGCAGGGCTACATTGGCATCGATGGTGAGCCGAGCCTGTCGCCCACCGATGAATTCCACTTGGGTTTTCATGAAGTAATCAGCGATGGGATCACCCATGCGTCCGGTCCCGGGCCACTGCGTTTGCTTAGACGCCTGCGGGAAATCAGCCGTGGCGGCCGAGGCGGTGAAGATCTGCTCGAGATTGGGTCCGTTACGAATTCTCAGCTCACCGTCAATGCCCGGCACATACTGTGAGCGCCCACGCGCCGGGAAGTCCTGGATGTAGACGACATAACCCATCTCCAAGAAGTCGTAGGCCCACCCGGGACGACCGTCTGGGGTCTGCAGGTAATCCACTCCAGTCTGGCCAGCCCCGTGCAGGAACACAATCGGGTAAGGGTGCTGGATCTCGTGAGGCACCATGACCTCAACATACATGGCACCGCCCATGGTGACCTGATCCCCCTCGCCCACGTACTCGCCGCCGACGTAGAAGAACCCCTGTTGAGCGACGTGGTCCATGGACATCATCGGAACACCCGCTGGTGGTTTCGCGGACTGGGCAAAAGCCCCGAACGCCACGAGGGTCGTTGCCAAGGTCAGTATCGATCTCCCTATGCTCATCTCATTCTCTCCTCCAGGCCACTGCCCGGCGAATTATACTTTTCACTATTCCCACGCGGCGTAAACCGGGTAGCCGACCAACGTCTCAGGTCGTGCACCCGACTTCGGTATATATTTCTGAACGCGGCCATTACCAACCTCGGCGATATAGAGATTGCCTTCCTGGTCTACGCTCAGTCCGTGAGTGCCCCACTGTCCGCCTGGGAAATCACCGAAGGTGCCCCAGGAGTAGATGAGGTTGCCCTCAAGATCGTAGCCAAGGATCTTGCTAGTAGCACGATCCGCGGCCCACAAGACGTTATCGGCCCCGATATAGAAGAGGTGGATGTCAGTGGGCTCCGGCCCAAAGCTCCACTCATCCAGGTACTCCCCGTTCTCGTCAAATACCTGGACGCGGTTGTTGGCGCGATCGTTGACGAAGACCCGCCGCGTCTGAACATCGACCGCTACGCCGTGGACGTTATTCATGTAACCAGGACGACTCTCATTGGGCGGGTCTCCCCGCATGCCCCATTCCATGAGGTAGTTACCCTCTTTGTCGAACTTAACGACGCGTGTATTAGCGTAACCGTCGGCTACAAAGAACGCGTCATCTAGAAACGCCATGAAGGTCGGGCGATAGAAGTGTGAATCATCGTCACCACGCTCATTGGGAATACCAAGGGTCTGCACGAGTTCCTTGCCGTCATTCGTGAACTTAAAAATCGCGTGCCGATAATCGTCGATGAGCCAAACGTGTTTCTCGGGATCATAAGGATCGATTGTCACGAAATGCGGCCGCCGGAAAAGCTCATCCCATTGCGTCCATGCTTCGATAATCTCGCCCTCTCGATTCACTACTACCAGGCAATGCTCCCAACGGTGGTCCACGCCATGCTCACCACGATCGGTATCGCCACCGTCGAGCGCACCAGGCAAACTCGCCCTAGGGCCCACAGAGGCGTTACGCCATGGGAGCTGCGCTACAGGGAAGGAAAGGGCCGGTCCTGCCTCGGGGTACACCTGGTTCTGCGGCGCTTCGATATTCGGCAGCTCGCCCCTATGAAGGATATAGATCCGATCCGGACTCTCGGCAAAAACACTCTGACCCGCCCCGTACGTCCAACCTTCGTGACCAGGCAACTCGGCAATATCCTGGGGCCAATCCGGATCTACGTCGTAGGGCCCGAACATATCCTGACCACCCCTCTGTCCGGGCACGGCCGCAAACTGGGCCCAAGTGTTTCCGCTCAACATCACGAAAACCAGTCCCATCAAGCTTGTACCGGCCACCACTACGCGACTGTGCATAACGCTCTCCCTCTGCCCCCTATTCGTTCTTATTCAACGTTGCCCTGAATCCACTCATGGATAAAGGCGATGATGTCATCGCTGTTGAGCTCCAGCATCATCATGTGCCCGTTACCGCTAAGGCCTACGTCCTCGAGCCGAACGAAGTCCGTCTCCACACCAGCCTGATTTAGCCATTTCGGTATGCAAGCGTCGAAGACCCGGTGATAGGTGCCGTCCGCCGAGACCGATAACACTGGCACATCGGCGAAATTCACGAGCTGTCGCGCCGGTTCCTCTTGGAGCCAGCAGGGCACCTCGCCCGGCTGATCGGCTTCATCTTCCAGATAGGTCTTGAACTCCGACGGATCGCTCACGGCAGGGGCGTAGGTCAGTGGATAGTTGACCGGCCCCCAGGCGTTGGCCGGATCACCGGTATAAGCCACCTGCGAGGTGCTCACCCGCCCGATCTGCGGGCCGCCCGGCTCGACGGTAATCAAAGCCTTCACGAGCCCCGGGGCACCGTCCGTGACACCAAACCCAACACCGCCACCTTGAGAGTGGGTGAAGAGGATGACGGGCCCAATCTGCTCGAGCAACTCGATGGCCGCGTAACGTGCCAGCGTCGTGCTCTGACCGGCGAACTGTACCTGGGTCTTGATGAAGTCGTCGAAGACGGGGTCGCCAGGTCTCCCCTCACCCGGCCACTGCGTGTGATTGTCATTCAGGGGAAAATCGCCCATCTCCTCCACATCGGTCCAAATTGTTTGCAACTGGGCCGCGGTTCGAATACCGAGATCACCGTGGACGCCACCCGGGACATACGCCGATCGCCCGCGTGCCGGGTAATCGACCATGTAGAGCACGTAGCCCTGTTCGATAAGGTAATACGCCCAACCGGCCCGCCCGTCCGGTGTCTGGAGCCAGTCAACGCCCGTCTGGCCGTTACCGTGGAACAACACCATGGGATAGGGCTGCGTTATCTCACGCGGTTCCCACACCTCAACGTACATCTGCCCGCCCATCACAGGCGGGTCGCCTACATAGTCACCCCCAACGTAATACGAGCTCTTTCGGGCAAGGTGCTCCGTTGAGAATGTCGGGATGCTGTTAGAAGGCATCGCAACCGAAGGGTCAAGGCCTTCTGAAGCGGACTCCGGTGTAGATACCGGATCAGCCACTGCACCGGCCTGGAGCCCGGCGGGAGCATCTGACAGATCAGCCTCGCCACCGGGCTGACAGCCCGCCAGGCAAAAGACAAGAAACAGTCCCGTGATGGTCGAGAAGCGTGAATCCAGCGTAGTTAGATTCATTGTTTTCCCCTTTGGAGTGGGTGCGCTGAAGGCTCATTCTGCGCCGTGCGCCCTAGTTTTTCCAATATCTTATCCAGCGCATCGCTATAAAAAATTTAGGTAAGAAGAGCGATCTATTCACATGATTTTAAATCATTGTGCGGAAGCAATCTGCTCCAGATGATCCATGGATTCCACACCCCTGCCGTGGGCACCCGCGAACCACTCTACTGGCAAAGCGTAAAACCGAACCGCTTGCAGCAACTCGGCCAACCACAGCGGATGTTGGGTCGCACGGCCAGGGCTATAGAGGTCAGCATTAAAGAGGAATGCCTCATCGGGCAAGTAAACCACGAGCATACCGTCGGCATGGGCGCTGGGGACTTCGTAAAGCTCGGCCGCACGGTCCCCAAGCATTAGGTTCGCCTGCTCGCCGACACTTTCGATTCGCACGGCACCAACCCCCTGCCGGGAAAGGGCGTCAAAGAAATAGTCACGGTTAAGCGCGTGGACCGTGATGGGAATCCCTGCAGCAGCGAACGTCATAACCCCGCCGCTGTGATCGTGGTGATGGTGAGTCACAATCAACCGCCCCACGGGTTTGTCTGGCCAACGCGCCCGCAGACTCGCAAGTACCGCCTCCGACCGCTCTGGGTACCAGGGCGCATCGACCACAGTGAGCTGCTCGGCCGACTCTATGACCAGGCTATGTGTAGGCCCGCCCAATACCTGATAAACCCCCTGAGCGACTTCCAGCAGCTCAACCGGCTCAGCCACGTCTTGGTCCTGCGGCCCACCGAGGGAGACTCGACTCAGGAACCAGTGAGCCATAGTCCAGCCCTTGGCGAATCGAGCTATATCCAGTGGCGGCGAGACGGTTCGTGCCTCCCCACCCGCGCTAAGTTCCTCCCCACCCGCGCTAAGTTCGATGCTCAGAGACTCCCGTCGCTCTCTCCTAATTAGCTGTCCGTCCACGCGATATTCCAGGCGCGTAGGCATGAAGACCCCGTCCACGTTAGTCCAGGCGGAGTACTCCATACTGGCCTCGACGGTCCCGTACATCGGATCGCCCTCCCGCGTGGAGATCCGGACCGGAAAACCCGTAGCGATATCGAGCTGCACGTTCCAAGCAGTGCCAACCGCAGTGAAAGCGTGTGCGCCCTGCCGGCCGCTGATGGGTCTCACCCCTTCCGCCTGGGACAGGAGCAACACAGGCGTACCCATCCACAAGAGCTTCGATCGCATCGCGACGCGAGCGGATGGAAGTGGTCCTTCGGGTGTTGGGCGGAAGCCGTCAACACCAATGATGGTGCCGCCGCCCGAGCCGTCCAGGCTCTCCACATATGCCAAATCTGTCGGAAACGGGTAGTGGGTGTGCAGACTCCAGTCGAGCTCAGCACTCCGCCCCGGCGCCCAACTAGCCTGTAGCGAGTAGCTCGATGCGTGGCGCCCTCGAGCCCCAGCGGTGGCGGTCTGGGCAATATCGAAATTGTCTCCGCTCGCGCTCCAGCTCAGAGCGTGCAGTCGATCAGTGATTGCGGGGTCGGCGAGGAGCCGATTCAGGTCGGGATTTGCCTGAGCGGCCGCGTAACTTGAAACCAGGAGGTACATACCGAACAGCGTGGCGAGTGGGCGAGCAGAGATCGTCATAGGAGTCCTCCATCATTCTTATTGATCCGACCGACGAATCAGACAGATTCTAACATCGGCCGATGAGTGTTAGGTCCGCGCGACTCCCGGGTTGGACGAGTATCATTGCTTGAAGCACATGTATGGGGGAAAGGCACCGTGAGCCTGATCGTTCGAAAAGCCCACGCCGGAGATGCGCATGTCATCGCTGACTATAACACCCGCCTAGCCCGCGAATCGGAAGCAAAGTGTTTGGAATCCAACACTATAGTAGCCGGCGTCCGAACGGTACTGGGCAGGCCTGAGCATGGCCAATACTTCCTCGCCGAACGCGAAGGGGAGATCGTCGGCCAAGTGCTGATTACCCACGAATGGAGCGACTGGCGTAACGGACTCTTCTGGTGGATCCAAAGCGTCTACGTGCCGGCCGAGTATCGTCGATCCGGTGTTTTCTCCGAGCTCTATCGGCACGTCATGGAGCTTGCGAAAGAGTCCTCTGAAGTTTGTGGTGTTCGCCTCTACGTCGAGGGTGAAAACACCCTCGCCCAACGCACGTACCGTGCTCTCGGAATGAACGATACGAGCTACCAGGTAATGGAAGTTGAGTTCTAGCTCGGCTATCGAAACAGTGAGCAAACGTGGAGACTAGTCATCCAGATCCACGAATGCCAGTGAGTTATTGTTGTTCATCGGAATAACGAGCTGGTGCTGTGTCGAGTCGTAACACATTGATGCGGCAGACGGGATGCCAGCCGCAATCACTTCCGCTTCCTGCCCCGGTCGAATTCTCGACACGCTGCCGAAGCGCACGCTGCTTACATATTTCGTGCCATCATCGAGTATGACGAGTCCATCATTGCCAGCTTCGTGCGCATACTCCGTACGGATCAGTTCGCCGTCAGAATTGAATGTAAGCACGGCGTTGTCACCAATATTGACGACGACGACATTGCCGTCGGGGTCGATCGCGACACCATTAGGCACGTTAAGTGGCTCCCCGTCGACAAGCAACGATGGTTGACCGTCAGCAGTCACCTTATAAAGGCGTCCCTCAGGGCGTGTATTCGAAGCATAAATCGTGCCGTCTTCAGCCACTCCGATGCCGTTCAGGAATGTGGACCCGGGCACGGGATATGCATCGCGGGGTTGACCCGTTGCCTGGTCAAACGATCGCACAACGCCCCTATCCACGGTGTAGAGCAGACCGTTACGGACGGCGCTGCCAATCGGGTCATGCAATTCGAGTCCATCACGACTCGCACCGATCCACCTAATCGTATGTGCGCTGCCATCTGGATTGATCAAGGACACGTATCCGTCATCGTCATCTTCCTCTACTCGATTGCCGGCGTTCATCGCAATAATAAGATTTCTTTCCGGATCAAACGTGCAGCTTTCCGCGAAGTGAAAACTCCCATAGACCTTAACGTTGTCGGTCATCGTGACAGCTTCGCCTGCCTCATTGATTGTGCTAAGCGGGTCAGCAGTCTGAATCGATTGTGCGAAAGCAGCCTGTTGCCAGCAAATAATCACTCCAGTAATTACTGCATATCCAGAAAGCTTGTTGTGTCCGTACATGAGACCTGCTCCTTGTCGGGTTACGATTTTTCTCCGCGCTTCCTAAGACGTTCGCTAGGGGGAGTGAGCCAGCACGGGCTGAAGTCCAGCGTTCGACAGCTTCCCCGCTTGATTGGTCATTCTTAGGGCTACGACGAAGATATTGCAATACTATTACATTTATAGAATTGATCGTCAGATCTGAATCGTCACCAGCACCTCGCGCGAGTGGCCGCCCGATCGGTGCTCCCATAAATAGATGCCCTGCCAGGCCCCCAACGCGAGTCGCCCGCTTTTCACGGGGATATTTAGATCGGTCTGTGTCAACACACTGCGCACGTGCGCGGGCATGTCATCGGGGCCTTCGGCCGTGTGTGTAAAACGTTCGTCGCCATCCGGCACAAGGTCCGCCATGAAGGTCTCAAGATCACGATGCACGGCCGGATCAGCATTTTCACAGAGCATCAAAGACGCGCTAGTGTGCCTGATGAACAGATGGCACATCCCCGTTGCGGCCGCCGTCTCTCTCACGGCCGCGTTAACGCGATCCGTAATCTCATAGCTTCCGCGTCCGGTGGTCTCTACGAGTAACTCTGTCCGAAACATCGTAAGACTCCTCTACACGCCCGTTCAGTTTAGCACTCGCTGTTGAACCGCAAGACCGAGATAATGTGCCGATGACTCCAGAGCGCTTTGAAAAGCTGAAGGCTATCCTTCTCCGTCGCCAGCCGGACCTTACCGTTCTAGCCGACGACGTTCATAAATCTCATAACATCGCCGCCGTACTCAGAACCTGCGATGCCGTCGGCGTCTATCGAGCACACGCAGTCTCGCCTCGCGGCGAAATCCAGCGACACCACATGGTGTCCGGCGGCAGTCGGCGGTGGGTCGATCTGGTAATTCACCCAGACGTAAATCAAGCCCTCAGCGCAATGAGAGCAGAGGGTTGGCGGTTGATTGCAGCGCATCCCGGGGAATCTTCTCGGGACTATCGGGCGGTCGATTACACCGGAAAAATCGCCGTGCTGTTGGGCGCGGAACTGGACGGGCTCACACCGCAGCTCGTCGAAGTTGCCGATGAGACAGTAGCCATCCCCATGGAAGGGATGGTGGGTTCATTGAATGTCTCCGTAGCCGCCGCACTCATATTATATGAGGCGCAGCGCCAACGACGTGAGGCGGGCCTATATGATGTATGCAGGCTTCCTAGGGAGGAGTTCGAGGCGACGCTCTTTGAGTGGGCCTATCCGGAGATCGCGAAGCGGTGCCGCAAACGTGGCATCGATTATCCCTTGCTCAAGGATGACGGGTCCCTGTCGGAGAATCCCTTTCAAGTCGACTGAGCGGACTCCGAGGCGAGTGCCTGAAAAGGTTCCGGAAGGCTACGCTGGCGGTCCGGAAAATGGACCTAGCACTCGCCCGTCTGGCCTCTCGTAAAAATCATATCGAAGCCGCAACGTTTTAACCTTACCGAACCAGGGTATCGTGACAATGTAGATGTTCCCGTACTCCTCTGGTGCCATCACCGGGATGTTCTTGCTTCCGTGCAGCTCTTCTACCAACGGCGCGAGCGCGTCTTCAAGCGTAACGACGAGAACGATCTCACCTTTGTGGTCGGCGAGAACCTGTGCCATGAACGGCTCGACAAGGAAAGGGTCGCTGATCCGCACGTCGACCCCTAGCCGCTCTGCAACCGGGGCCGCCGTTTCCTGCGTTCGTAGATGCTCGCTTACATAGATCGCATCCACGCCCTCATTGACGTCGATATCCTGGACGACGTCGGCAAGCAGCTCTGCCCGTTGCCGACCCAGAAGATTCAAACGAGGATCAGCACTGACGCTCGCCAGGTCCGTATCCGTGTGGCGGACGAAGATGATAGTGGTCGTCGCTTGTGACTCGAAAAACCAGGCGAGACCGAGACAAACTACAATAAATCCGCTAATCGGGATCAGTCGAGAACCGCGACGTCGATCGAACCCCGGAGGGGTCGGTCTGCGCCTTCTCTTACTTTTCCTCCGCGCCATCCTGCTTCCTCATCTCGACAATCTGAGCTTAGTCGACACCTTACTCGTCAACAGTGCGCTCCTTCACAATGGTGTACTCGACCTCGACGATGTCTCCCGGCACCTTCCGGGTTGGCCCACTTGGCCCACTTGGACCGCTTGGGCCGCTTAGGCCGCTTGGGCCGCTTGGGCCGCTCGACGCTTTTTGCATCCGTCGGCGTAGCCACCAAAGCCGGGCGAATGCGACTAAGCCCGCCAACACAGCAAAGCCGATGATGAACGACAGAATGACCGCCCCCACCAGGACTGCCCCAATGGCGACGAGCACCCCCAGAATCAGTCCTGCGAGCTGAAGAATAGGGTTCCCCGACGCACCTAAACGACTCATGAACACTCATTCTACCTTAGGGTCGCCCGACCAACGTGTAATAGCCATCGAACCAGACCTGCCAGGCGTTTGCGCCGACATCGAACTCCTCGTAAAGCTGCCTCACTCGTCCGTCCACAAGCTCGGTCCAGCTGCCCCGGAAGGCCACTACGTTGTTGAACAGGCCCACGTACTCGATCGTGCCCTCCATACGCATGACGCCATCCGTTCGCGTCCCGGAGATATCGATCAGGGTTCCGCCAGAACCGACCCAGACCTGGCGCCACTGATCTCGGCTGGGGACATAGAAGCTAGTGCTTGTACCGGAGGACCCGCCGCTCCCTTTCCATTGCTCGAGAATCGTGCAACCGCCGTCCTGCTCGGTAATGGTGTTACGGCCGATAAGTGTGCCGTTGGCATGACGCACGTCCCAAGTCCCGACCCAAAAATCGAAGTCCCCTGTGGCCGGTATCGCCTCGCAGGGATAAATCCTTCGGCGAACACTGCGGTAAATCCGCTGGAAACGCTCGTCGGAACGTAATACGTGAAACTCCTCTGCCTCATCGAGCAAGGAGAGAGACCTCAGTAACGCGTCGTCTGCCGCCTGCAGTGCACGATATGCCGGCTCGATCTGGTTCAGCACCACCAGATTTCTGGAGCGCTCGAGCTCCAGCATGGCTTCAGGTGCCTGCGCGACACGGGCACGCTCCAGCGTCTCCAACGCGTTCGCGTTGCGGCCCAGCTCTCTCTGAGCTTGTGCGATCCGCAACCAATAGACGCCGTTGAGACGGTCGTTAGCCAAGAGCCCCTGATAGGCGCCAATAGCATCGTCCCAGCGGCCTTCCTCGAACGCACTAACCGCCTCGCTCTCTCCGCCGGTTTCCTGCGCAAGCGATGCCCATACGCCCACCAGGATCAGCGAAATCAGACAGATTAAAACCGAACGAACCATTCCACTCCAAGCTCCCTGAGCGCTATGGTCCCGGCTAGACGACCTTTGCGCAAGCGCAGCGCAGCGTGAACGCTCCCTGGAGCCATCTTGCATTGGCCGAAGGGCGTCGCGAGAATGAGTTCACCGGAGAGGTGGCAGAGTGGTCGAATGCGGCGGTCTTGAAAACCGTTGACGGTGTGAATCGTCCGGGGGTTCGAATCCCTCCCTCTCCACCATATATTTCAGCGAATCAGTGATCATTCGCTACTTAAGGTCAGCATATCTTCATTTAGTATGTCGCCATCGACGTTATGGTGCCGCATGATCAGTCTAGGCACATCATCTGAACGTTCTACTGTAACCGTCAGAAAACCACCAATCACATTCAGATAACGGTGCTCAGGACGAACATCCTCGGAATTCCAACCCCGCGCGTGTGCGTCACTGGCTGGGCCCGTTGCGTACTCCCGTAAACCAGTTTCAGGGTCCTCGATTACATATTGATAATGTCGATCACCAGAAACAACAATCACGTTATCGTGCATTGCCAGAAACCCGCGCAGTTCCTCTCCCTCATGATAGAAACCGTCTAGATTCGTGTGGTTGTCTATCTCACCTTCATTGTATGGACCCAACATAGGAGTCGGACTGATTAGTACTCGGAAGGTAGCATCAGAAGCAAGGAATGATTCCATAAACCATGCCTTTTGCTCTGGACCCCAGATCGTCTTCTCAGGACCATCAGGATCGGTATTGGCGCTTCGATAGTCCCTGTTTTCTGTCATCCAGATCTGTAGGTCCTGTCCCCAGCGAAATGTTCGATATGTAACTTCGCTCATCGGAACCTGTTCGAGAAACACGGCCTGCCCCTGAGCGAACGTGAACTCTCCCATAAACTCACTCTGCATCGTCGGCCAGCTATCATTAGACAAGGTATCGTGATCGTCTTTCATGAAATAGCTCGCGAGCTGACGATGAAATTCGAAATTCGTCGGTAAACTAAAGATGCGAGCCCAACCCCAGCGTGCAAGGTCCAGCGATTTACCCCACTGATCGTAATAAAGAATATCCCCGGTATGCACGAAGAAATCGGGCTCAAGATCCAGAATGGAAGGATATATTTTAAACCCGCCGCCCGGAGCATCCTGATCCGGATAAGCCTGCCCCGTCGTCGCCGCAAAAACTATCCGGGCGGGTCGATTAGGCAATGGCGCGGTACTGAACTTACCGTCGAGCGACGAACCGACTTCATCACTTCCCGGATCGCGCCCTTCTGTAACGATCTCGTAATGGGTCGCCGACTCAAGATCCGTGAGGAAGAATTGGTGGGTGAAATCTCGTCCTGGATCAACTGAGACCCAGGGCGTCGATCGCCACTCGCCCTCACCACCCGCTCGGTAACGCACTCGCGCCTCTCCAGGAGCACCTGGAACCGCCCCCTCGATGCTATCGATCGTCGCGCCTTCAGGATATTCCACAACCGGCACCCAATCTTCAGGAGTCGCCGGCCAGGGCGGATCCTGAACGAGCTCGTCAGTGCCAGGATGGATATACAGGGTATCGGGCACTGGCGCTCCCGCGCTAACCCGGTCTGTAAAGCGAGTAAGCCGCACCCAAACTATGGCACTGCTGCTGGTTACCTCCCCTATCTTCAGTCCAGTGGCCTGGTTTGGCCCATCCATCGGGGAACCATCACAGCTAGCTAGCAGAAATATCGCAGTGGCAAATAATACTGTTCTCATGAAAGCCATATCACTCATTAGCGGATGTAGGCGTACGGAGTTCGGAAGACGTGAAGTAGCTCAAGATTGCCTCCTCCTGAAGCTACGGATCCTGGCCCTAATTCTAAACAGTAGACAACTCACAGCGGCTAGCGGCCCCTACACCACGGTGCACCGCCTACGGAACTTTCACATCCATACACTTACTGGTCTTCAATAGCTCTCGAAGACACTTTCGAGCGCGTCGACCGGCACCCCGTGCGCAAGCGCGAGCATAAGCAGAATCCGAGCCTTTTGGGGGGTCAAGTTGTCAGCGGATATGAATGGACGACCCGTCTCTACTCTCCCACGCCCACCCCGATGACTCATGACGATAGCGACACCTTGAGTCTCGGCATCCTCGAGCGCGGTCCCGATGGCCAGTGTGGGCGTACCGGTCGCAAAACCGGCGACCACAATCCCCTCTGCGCCTGCGGCAACAGCGGCCTCGACCAGCTCAGGACCGGCATCCGCATAGGTATAGACAATGTCGACGCGCGGCAGGCTACCGGCTTGCGTGACACCGTCGAGATGCAAATCGCTGTTGAAGGTGTGCCGGCTCGTCGGTGTACGGTAGAAGCGAATTCGATCAGAGTCAGCGAGCCCGAGCGCACCAAGATCACCCGAATCCCATGTCTCGGGCCGATAACTGATCGTTTTCGTCACATCTCTCGCGGCGTGGATCATCTCGTTGACCACCATCAGAACACCGTGACCACGAGCGCCGGGATGGGCCGCGACACGCACGGCATCGTACAGGTTACGTGAGCCATCCTCGCTCAGAGTCGTCCTTTCGCGTTGCGCGGCGGCGATGACCACCGGAACCTGTGTATCTAGTACCAAGTTGAGAAAGTAAGCAGTCTCCTCCGATGTATTCGAACCATGCGTGACGACAACGCCATCGGTATCCGGATGGTCTGCGAGCTCCTCGGTGATCAGATTCGCAATGTCTATCCAGTTTTGTAGAGAAATCTCGGAACTACCGATGCGGACGTAGTCCCGGATCGTAATATCAGCAACGTCGCCGATGCTGGGGATCTGCTCCAGGACAGTCTGCACCGCCATGCGCCCGTCGGGCGAGTTGGCGATCGTGCCGCCCGTCGCAATGATCTTGACCTGCGGTTTTTCAGTCTCGAGTTGAGCTCCGGTCGAGCCTGTATATAGCAGTAGGCAAAAGAGAATGGTTGTTGTGATGGACTTGCAGTACCGCATGGTCAGACTCCCCGTTTGATACTCGCATCAGGCCCCCATTACGCCGGTTTCATTCTACCAAGGCAGTGGAAGCTGCATGACGGCCCACATCAAGCCATAGACCAGCCGATAACCTAATAACCCGGCGTCCAAAACTTGAGGAGCGAGGAGCCCGCCCAAGTCTTACGGTACCCGACGTTACTCAGTCCTTGGTCACTTCGAATGCGAAGTGGAAAGCCGGCAGATCCTCGCCCGGGTGGTCCGCCTCATAGGTTAGCTGCGGCATGCGGAAGTTGTCGGGGGTCTCATTCACGCCTTTGTAGATGCCGGGGTAGAGATCGATGTAATGCATGCCCGGTGCCCCGGTCGCCTGCATGTAGATCGTCAAATCGCCCTGGCTGTTAAAACCGCACGCATAACCAATATAGCTATTGTCGTAGACGATATGCATGATGTTCGAAGTCTCGGTCCAACCGACGCCCTTCAAATGAACCGTGAACGTGGTACCCACCGGCCCGCTCGTCACATCGAGCGGAAATGCCGTTGACTTCACCCAGTGAGTGCCGCGCTTCATCGTGCCGTCCACGTCGATCCACAGCCCATGTATGCCACCGAGATCCTCAGGCGTCTCGAACTCGAACTCTATCTTCCCGTCGATACCAGCAATTGCTTCGGCAACAGGCGTCGCGGACTCGGCCCAACCACGGCCGTCGATACGGTTGCCGATCACTCGCGTCCAGTTGAGCTCATAACTCTTGCCAGCCTCCAAACCGGTGGTGCTTACCGTAACCCTCTCACCGACCCCGGAAAAACGCGGGCTTGAGATCAGCTCACCCACGGGCGGCGCCAAGCGTACTTTTCTCTGCTCTTGGGCCTTAGCCGGCGGCGGCAGAACCGGCTCGCCCGGCGTCACCGTAAAGGTCATGGCAAATCGCGGCCGGTCCGGCGAGGGGCTCTGCTGTGGGTTGCGGTAGGGAGAGCCGAACTCTCCGTGCAGCACTTCGACGATATGATCGCCTATATGGCCGGTGGCCGGGATAGTGAAGTTAGCGGAGCCGTGCGTCGTTATCGACGAGGCCCAGCCGGTAAAATTATTGTCGTACAGGACATTCCAAGAGCGCTCCAGCGCCCGGTAGCCGATACCTTTTACGTCGAAGTTGATCGGCGTACCAACCGGGCCGCTCTGCGGAGACATCTCGATCGACATATCGATTGAATAGGCGACCCGGGTAAACTGGCGATCGCCCTGCTGCAAGATGATATCGTGCAGGAATCCGAAATCCTCCGGTGTCTCGAAGGTCGCCTCCAGTCGACCGTCCGCATCAGTTGTCACTCGCGCCATTTCGTAATCGACACGAACGAACTCACGGCCGTTGTATTCTGACTCAGTTACCTTCCAATGCCCCTCTGCGGTACTCCAGACCAGCTGGAACTCCTCGTTTGGTGGTAGACCTTCAGCTGAGACGGTGAAGGGCGTTCCGACCTCCCCGTGAAGCGGATCAACCTGCATCCGGCCGACAAAACCACCCTGTGGCGAAGAGGCTTTGACCTCGAGCCCAAAATCGGCAGCAGGCGCGGAAAATACCGCCGGAGCGAACAAAAGGGCAAACGCTAGGGACAGACTAGCCACTGGCCCGCTATGAATCCTCATTGGACCTCTCCCATCCAGAAAGAGTTGGAAAGTATTGGAAAGTGTTGGGTTGGGCGACCGCTACTAGTTTCCTGATGATGGCAACCACTCGTAGGGAGCGTTATCAGCCATCGCTGGTTCACCTTCAACCACCCATAGCAGACTGTTGGGGCGGGTGAATGGCTCCCACGTCACGACCGTACCGTCGTTCATAGTGGCCAAGACCCTGTAGCCCAGCGATCCAGTCGGATAGTTTTCAGGGATGGTGTAGGAGCTGGCCCAGAAGAAATCCGTCGGCGGGTTGCCGTGGGGGCCGTAAACTAGCGGGAAGCTGTCACCGTTACCGAGCTCTACTACAAGACTGCTAATCACCGAATCGTCGGCGTTGGCGCCGTCAGGAGTCATCGTTCGCATGCGCCACGCGATTCCTTCGCCGCGCATGAATCGACTAGCCAGCACGCACCACGGACCAATCTGTCCATCCAATCGGTGACGAACAATATCGCCCTCAAAGAAAAGCACCCCTGCGGGCTGGGTGGTGTCTTGCGCTGCAGCGGTACCAGAAAGCCCAGTGAGCGCGATTGCGAAGACTAAGGCCGAGAACGTGACTGATCTCATGAGAACCCCTTTTGCCATACCGAAGCGGCCCTTAGCTGGGCTCGCTTTGCGCCAGGATACCGGGTTCGGGGCCCTGCTGCAAAGAACCCGAGTACCGCACACGACCGCTCCCCGATGAAACCGGGGAGGGGACATAACCAGCTGTTATACCGAGTATTTTCAGGTATTCGCCTGAGGGCCTCTTCCGCTTGGATCTGGAACGATACGGCGCACGCACCATTGCGCGGGCCAGGGAACCGTAATTGGGGCCGGCGGCAAACCTCCCAATCGGCGCCAGATCACCGCATTTTCTTTTCACGCCTAGCTGTCAGCAGGAAAATAAGGAGTCAGTTAGAAGGAGAACTTCATTTAGCCTCTAGAATTAGGCGCCATGTATTCCTGGTCGGGTTTCGGCGGCGCCGGTTATTAATTAGAGTGAACGAATGAATTCGGCAGCACGGCATGCGCTCACGGCGGTGGCGATCGCTCTTTTGACGTCAACAGGTACTGCGGGCGCGGAAGGAAGCCTTAGCGACGATATCCGAATCACCAGCGATGTGCTCGGTTACGACCTTCAGTACCGTCTCTATCTTCCGGAAGGCCACGAATCCCGCAACGATCACCCTGTGATCTTCCTCACGGACGGACAAAACTACCTGAACCGTGGCCGTATGACAGAGATCTTGGACGATCTGATCAACGTCGGCAGGATCGAGCCTCTGGTCGCCGTGTTCGTCGATCCTCGAGACCCGGATGATCTCCAATCCAATCGCCGAAACTCACAGTTCTTATGTAACGTGGATTACCTTAGATTCTACGTGGATGAATTGATCCCTAGCGTGGAGACGAGTTACCCCATTGCAACAAACCGCCAGGGACGAACCATTATGGGATTGTCGTTCGGCGGCACTAATGCAGCGTGCTTTGGCTTACTCGGTTCCGAAACTTTTTCCGGAATTGCGATGCAATCCCCAGCTAACCATCCACTGCCGAATCTATTGCCTACCTATCAAGAAACCCCGACCTTACCGATCAGAATATTTCTGAGCACCGGGACGCCGGACGACAACACCCAGGCCAATCGACGGTTTCGCTCTATGCTTCAGGAAAAAGGTTATGACATGAAGTACGTCGAGGTACGACAAGGGCACAATTGGAATAACTGGAGACCTTTAATCGACGACGTTCTACTATTTTTCTACGGAACCGATGATCCGGGCTTTGAATAAGTTGCGAACCAGCGTGGACGTTTGAACGCTCAGAGGAATGAGGGAGAAGCAGAATGAGAGCACTCACATTTATCATGATTCTCGTTGGCATCACCAACCACGTGGCGGTGAACGCTCAAGCACCCGACGCTGGAATGGACTTTTCAGGCATCTACGCCCCCCCGGTTTTCGTGGCCACAATCGCGGTCATTGAACCCGACGTGTATCCATTCACGGCGGAGGGTAAGCGGTCCTTCGATGCCTACGATCCGCTCGTCTTATCCCCCAACCAGGCCGATGATTGCACGCCTGACCTCATGCCCGGAATACTCTGGTCAAACAGTCCCATGCAAATCAGGGAAGAGAACAGACAGATTGCGATCCGTTATGAGCGTGGCAATACCGTTCGCTCCATCCCCCTCGAAGGTCCCGCCGCGTCATCTGATCAGACTCATAGCGAACTCGGCTACTCGGTAGGACGTTGGGTGGGGGACGTGCTGACTATCGAGACAACACATATGACATCGGACGTGGTACGTAACAATAGAGGCTATCCGATTAGCGAGGGGGCGCAAGTCACAGAGCGTTACTGGCGTGAACCCGGAGAAAATAATTTACACATGGAGCTGACAGTCAACGACCCGACAAATTATACCGACACCTTTTCACTCAGTCGGGAGTGGGTTTGGGCGCCCGATGAGGAGCTTCAGGAATACGAGTGCATCAGCCTGGGTCCCCGAGGGGGTGAACCGGACATTGACGAACTAGTCCAAATGTTGGAAGCGCTCTAACAGACAGAGGCCTTTGACCGCTTTTGGCCAATAGCTCACGTTTTCCTCGGGAAAAACTACCTCGCAGCCTCGGCGTTTGGGGCATTTGGCTATTGGCGATCAACGGCCTGATCGGCGCTGGCATCTTTGGCCTTCCGAGTAGCGCAGCAAGGCTCGCGGGCGAATACAGTCCACTAATCTATGTTCTCTGTGCTCTATTAATTCTCCCGGTCGTTTTGTGTTTTGCCGAGCTGGCCAGCTATTTCCGCAGCACCGGCGGACCAATTCGCTACAGTACTGAGGCGTTTGGAACGCTCATCGGTTTCCAAGCCGGCTGGTTGTACTACGTATCCCGCGTTGGCGCCTTCGCTGCCAACAGTGCACTGCTATTAGACAGCATCGGCTATTTTTGGTCAGGCGCAGGAAGCGGTGCAGGGCGAGTCATCGCGCTCGCATTGATTTGCGGTGGGCTGGCCTTCATCAATGCCATCGGCTCAGTGCGGGCAATTCGTTCACTGGCAACGCTCACGGTGGTAAAGCTGGCCGCCCTATTCCTACTGGTAATCGTCGGCGCCGGCTATCTCGGTGGTGACCTCCTACCGCGTTTCGATGGCGAGATCCCAAGCGCCAGCGACATTGGCCTCGCCGCTTTGCTCCTCACCTATGCCTATGGCGGTTTCGAGTTCGCCGTTATTCCTGCAGGCGAATCACGAAATCCGGCTCGCGACATGCCAGTGGCCTTACTGCTGGCCCTCGGCGTTGTGGCATTGCTTTACGTATTGATCCAGCTTGTCAGTACAGCGATGGTGCCTGAGATAGCGACTTCCACTTCGCCGCTGCTGGATGCAGCGAGTGCCCTCATGGGACCGGCAGGAGCTGCCATGCTGATGTTAGGCCTTGTCGCCTCGGTAGGCGGCAATCTCGTCGCCGGAATGTTTTCTACGCCGCGCATCACCTACATGTTATCGCTAGACGGTTGCCTCCCCCGGTGGTTCGGCGAGGTCCACAAAGTGGCGCTGACGCCGGCGAATTCGATCGTATTCTTCGGTCTGCTGTCCTTTTTGTTCGCGGTCTTCGGCTCCTTCATATGGCTAGCCGCCACCGCAGTATTTTCGCGACTGATCGTCTATATCCTGACGTGTGCGGCTGTACCAACGTTGAGAAAACGTTACGCCGACAGGGGGGCGTTTGTACTACCGGGCGGGTATCTCCTACCCCTTCTCGGCATCGCCGCAAGCGGCTGGCTGACGTTGCAGGTCGGTCTAGACTCTCTCGTGCTAACCGCGCTGCTCATCCTAATCGGTTCCGCTCTGTATGCAGTAGCGCGTCACCACAACAGTGAGTGACCACCGCTAAACGTAAGCCTCAGATCACTCCCCAAGATAGCGGCGAGCAATCTCCGGGTCGCAAGACACCCTCACGAATGGGAGATCGGGTCTGTAAATCAGGTCCAATACCCCGATCATGGGCTCCAGCAGGTATTCGGAATCCTCAACCCTAGAGGTGTAGGTCAACCCGTTTCGGTCTGCGTTTAACTCAAAGCGTTCGATGTGATGCCTTTGCCGACCGGATGGCAGTCCCCGGGCATTTCCGGTGCGATGCTCAGCAAAATGCGCAGTATCGACGACCAAAACGTCGTCTTCCCACCAGCCAATCGAATGACCCTGGTTCGTGTACGGCGCACCTTCGTGTGAATCGAGATTCATATACACCGTGCGCGGGGGAGCCTCGTCGGACCGGATCATTGTCACCTCCTCCCCAATCTCAATCCTCTTTATGGCCGGAAACAACATTATCCAGGGTGGGAGCTGGGGGACACAGTTGTTGCTAGGACTCATGGAAGGCTCGTCGTAACTTTCCACTGCCGCAAGCCCTTTATCCGTCAATGACCACGAAATCTCTGGTTGCCCATATCGTGAGAGAACCTGGAGAGACGTCCGGGTCTCCCAGTTCCCCGACAACTCGTCTGCCACAAACGTAGTGGGTGAAGTCCCCGCGGCACCTTCTTCCCCAGGTCTCAATATATTCAGGAGCGCGCCATCTTCCTTGATCACAGTTAGGCCCAATGCAATTTTTCTGTTCGCATTTCTTCCGGGATTAGCGACTACCGTAACCTGCTCGCCAATCGCTAGAGAGTCCCGGGACCAACCCAATTTGCTCATGGCGGATGGCGGGCGGCCCTCGACGAGCCACATGACGCTTTCACCGCCTTCGTCCTCCGACTCGACCCGGATATAGACGTGTGGGTCCGCCCACTCGAACTCCCCGACGACACCCTCCAATCTGATGTCCTGCTGCTGGTCGTACATGGCAGGACTGTGATGCGCTGACACCGAAAGCGCGACAAAAAGTAACGCAGCCGTGAGCAATCTCATGTTTTCTCTTCCGCTAATTGGGAGGTCAATGTCTTGGCTAGATCATAAAGCCACAGGACACACACATCTCAACAACCGGCCACACACTGTCCTTGCCCGTTGAACTCCATCGTGCGTCCGCTGATGGCGAGATGAACCGGCGGTTCTAATTGCTCAATGAGCGCGGCCGTACGCGACTGCGGACGTACCCTCCCACCGTCCGTCGCGGGTTCGTTCGCATGCGTGAGAATGACTGACGCGGGTTGGACCAACTCGTTGATTACATGCGCCCCGGAGAAGTAAATGCCCGGATTATTCCCTAGATTGAGCATGGCGAGGTTGGCACCATGGTATTCGTTGATGACGGTTCTCATCTCGGAATGGATGCCAGTATCGCCCGATAGATAGGCAGTGAGCCCGTTGGTGAATCTGACTACATATCCAGTGGGCGGACCGTACTCTAGAACGGCGCCATTGGCCTCAAGTGCCACACGTTGTGCGTCAGAAAGAAGTGCAGGAGGGGCATTATTCACGTGTGACGCGTACACGATCGTGATCTCTACGCCCTGCGCTGCATCAGCCATACTCGCGACAAACCTGCCGCCTATGTCCATGCTGGACCTGCAAGCCACCTCGACAGGCACGGTGGCGGCAACGGGCTGCGAGCATACGCTCAGAGGGCGCCCTACCATGCCTTCGACCTCACTGGCCACGAACCCAGCCATGGCACGGGTCGTTACGAGCACAGCATTTTTTGCGACAACGACCTCGGAAGTCATGGAGTTCGGAGCGAGCACACGCTCGGAGTTTGCGCAAGTACCGGCCCCCTCGGCCCGAAGTCTGCGATCTCCCAGGTGGTCTCCATGCATGTGGGTGAGCAGAACAACGTGAATGTCGCCGAGTCTTGGATCATCTCCGGCGGTAAGGTTGTGGGCCGGATCGTAGAGCAAACGTACGCCGGTTGGGTCCTCGAACAGGGTCGCTCGATCGTTCGCACAAAGCTCGCCTGGGTGAGAACCGATTGGGGTGATCTGCACATTCTGGGCAAAGCCCGGTAAAGCCGTAAGCGTGAGGGCGAGGGCTGCACAAACCGTTTTCATGTCCTTCCTCCAGACATCCAGCAAATGTATTCGAGCTACAAGCTATAGCATGCACTGAAGAAGTTCGCCACCCGGGAGCGTGGGTGCCGTCCAATAGGGCTGATCAGCATCAACGGACCGCCTCCGGCCGGAAAGGGGCGTTCCAAATAGTAGTAAAATCCCTAAACTCAGCCTCCGAGGTCAACCCTATGGCGAGGTTCATTAGCCTTCCAGCACTCCTTCTAAACTGTGATCCGAACTGGGAAAACCGACCCCTAGCTCGAATAGACGTCCCGCACTGACTCGAAGTTCGCACCAAATGATGAAAAAGACAGGCCTGCTCATTCTGATCTCGTACGGGGCGATCGTTTCGCTCGGCTGCACTGGGATCAGTTCCGGCGTACGCGACGTTTTGACCCTACCTGTGGGCGATGCTGAGCGCAGTGACCAAAGGGTCGCCGTCCAAGTCGACACCGTAGTAAATACGCTAAGCGGTAACGCACTATCACCCCAAGCCTTGAGTGAATACCTGACCGCTGCCCGTCTCGTTCTCGTCGCCGAGCAACACACCAGTTTGGAAGATCACCGGGTCCAACTACGCGTGCTGGAGCTGCTTAAAGAAGCGCAACGACCTCTTGTCATAGGGTTGGAGATGTTTGTAGTCGATAACCAGCCAACGTTAGATGCCTGGGTCGCTGGACAACTCACAGAGGCAGAATTCGTCGGACAATCTGACTGGTACTCCACCTGGGGATATCACTGGGGCTACTACCGAGAGATTCTTTTGTTCGCTCGAGCACACGCTATTCCCCTGGTGGGGCTGCGGGGACCTTCCGAGGTCCTGACTGAGAACGGGGTTTCTCCGGACTTATCCTCGCAGGACCATCGGACGCTTTTCAGTGCGTTCTTCGGCACGGATGACCCCGTGCATGGGGGACTGCCGGAAGATCAGTTGGAAGCGCTATTCGTGGCTCAGTGCAGAAGGGACGCGGTCATGGCCTTTCACGCAGCCGAAGCCCTCAAGGCACACCCCGAGGCAACGTTGGTTGTTCTAGCCGGCGCAGGGCACGTGGTCTATGAGCTCGGTATCGCCCGCCAGATAGCCGAGTGGTACAACGAACCGGCGACCACCATCGTACCCGTTTCGGTACAGAGCTCTGAGACGCGTGTGCAAGCGAGCGTAGGAGACTTCGCATGGGGTGTCCCCAACGAGACGGACCCAGCCTTCCCCAGCCTGGGCGCCATCTCCGTGAGCGTGGACGGGGGACTGCATGTCATTCACGTGAACCCTGACTCGACAGCCGATCGTGGTGGGCTGGAACCGGGCGATATATTGACCCACTTCAAGGACACGGCCATAGCGGCAAGCTCGGATTTAAATCGGATATTGGCTACTGTCGAGTGGGGCGATGAGGCACCCCTCATGATCCGTAGGGACGAAACCCCAGAAGAGATTACGCTAACGTTCCGACGCTAGGTCAAAGAAACGTGCTGGGAGGTGGCCAAACTGTCCGAGGGCAGTCGATGGGCCGAGCACCAGCATTAAGGCCCCAAGTACACACCTCGTAAATCGATATCGTCAGGCAGGATCGTAGTAGTGCATCTCTAGCAGGACGCATCCACCGTCGGAGGCGAACGGGCCGTGATAGGCGCCCGGCGGGCGGCAAGCGTATGTGAAGGGCTGGAATGGGGTACCGCCTTCGCCGTTCTGGTCGTTGCCGACCGTTAGATCACCTGAGACAAGGAAAACTTCTTCCCAGTACTCATGTACAAATGGCGCAGTGGTATATACGCCGGGCGCAAACCTCAGGAGCCGCGTGCGGCTACCGGTCTTGGTAATCTCGTCAATTTCGCCGGACAACACTTTCTGTTCTATCCCCTCCGGATAACCATCCAGCGTTTCCCAACCGACGTTCATATCAAGCTCGTGGAACTCGTCATGCGCCTTGTTAATTGCCATATCGTTGACACCTCCGAGTCCGGGCAACTCTCATTCGTCACCCATTCAGGATTGCCAGAATTCCGAGAACTCGGTAGCAACAACCTGATCGTAACTGACGTCGGCCTCGAGTATACCGACACCGCGAGCGAAATCGTTCATGCCAGCGACCGACCGCTCGGAGATAGCCACATCGTAATAGGGAAGATCGCGTCTTATAAGTTCCGCAATCAGTGCCGCTTCCTGGGGCTGGAACAGTGCATCACCTACCTTAGTAGCAAGTGAAATATCGGCTTTGAGAGCCTTTTGAGTCCTTACAATCGCGCGGATTGCGGCGGCAACCGTATCAGGAGAGGCATCAATAAGGTGCTCGGTCGTGGCGATAGAAGCCATCGTATAATCGAAACATCCTTTCGGTCCGTCACCACGTCGGACATCGAGGACGACGGTCCCCGCACCGCCCCTGACCGCCACCTCGGTTCCCATGCCATTCGCCCAGAATCCATCGATTTTGCCAGCCTCGAGAGCCCGAGCAGCCGTCAAACCGAAGTTAGTCGCAGCACCCACCGCACCTGGAACTGGCGCAATATTTATCTGATCGCGCTCAAGATCATAACCCGCCTCGACTAATAGGCCTTTCAACCCCATGTCGACCCACGGTGCAGCACCAATATTGCGGCCCTTTACGATGTCGAGATCTCCGTGTACTGCATTGAGGTCGCTCCTCATGACCAAGAACCAGTACATCCCTCGCCCCTGGGCCGCGATGAGTCTCACCCCCTCCCAATTAGGGAATGCCGAAAGGGCGGAGTGTGCGGAACCACCGACGAAATCGACCCCACCGGACCGCAGCTCTGAGTAACACTTGTCGACCGGGAAAACGAGCTCAAGCTCGATATCGAGCCCTTCCGCGGCAAAGAAACCGAGCTCGATGGCTGCCACCGCTGGAAAATAGGAATTAGAAATTAGGTCTGGTACGGCAAGTTTCATCAAACACCCTGCTCACGTCCCTAGTCATCTGTAACCGAAGGGTCATTTTCGAATACGACCGGCTCGTTCATTGCTACGTCACCACGACGTCCAGCGATTAGCTCGTCAGACAAATCAAAGTATTCGCTGCGAGTCGCCTTCTCCGCCTGTCTCTCGAGCTGCTGTGGCCACACGCCGAGGTTATAGCCATGCCAGGGCGACTCCGGCTTGAGCGGGGGAAGTCCGAGACGATTCCAGATCTCACCAGCACGCTCCATGTATTCCCGCTTTGGCAAGGCAACTGGTGCGTAGTCAGTTTTTAGAACCGCGTTGATCAGAACGGACGCGCTCTCACCATCGTCAAGCGGTCCCCTGGGTCCATGACCGGGATCCTTACGATCCAACACCTTCATATCGTGTTGAGGCTGACAGCGGTAGGACATGGCCCAAAACAAGGCATCTGCATTATGTGGATCGATATCCTCGTCGACCGCTACGACCCATTTTCCAGCAAACCGGTGCAATGTCGCCGCCCCATAGAGCGCTCGCCAAACCTCTGTCTCCGGTACATCGCGTTCGAACTGCACACCGATCACTGCATATAGATTCGTCAGCGGCTCATGCATCGCGACCTGCTTGACGCCGGCTATACCCATATTTGAACGCAAGTGATTGAGGTATACCGGCTCCATCGCCACCTTGCGAATGACGCTGGACTCGCTCGGAGCAACCTGACTAATGAACGACGTTACGATCGGTCTGCGCCGGTGGGTGATAGCGGTAACATCCATGAACGCGTTGTACTCAGCCAGGTTGACGTAACCGTGTGACTCACCAAATGGAGCTTCCGGCTCGAGGAGTTCAGTATTAATGAGGCCTTCGATAACAAACTCGGCTTCGGCCGGGACCAAAATATCGACCGTCTTTGCTTTCACAACATTGATAGGCCCTCCGGCCAGACCACCGGCAACCGCAAGCTCGTCCAAGTGCCGTGGCATCTTCTGCACCGAAGCGTATGAGACGGCGGGTGGGCAACCAACGGCTACAGCACATGGCATGGGCTCGCCACGTTCCTTGTATTTCATCCAATGACCGTAAATCCCAGCACCCAACTCGACGGACGGATTCATGCCGAGGCGTCTGGGTGCCTTGATCTGACCACGGTAGTTACCCATATTCTGGAGCCCAGATTCTGGGTCCCGAGTGATGTAGTGACCCGCCGACAGATACGGAGCGTTATCCCAGCCCGGTGTGGAAATCGGCACGGGCAAACGCTCGAGGGCATTACCGGGTGTGTCCAGCTCAGCACCGCTGATAACCACATCGTGGCAGGGTGCGACCTTTACAATGCGGGGATCGATAGGATTGGCAATCGCCTTTATCCAGCTCTCACCGATCCCCTCAAGCGGTGAACCGAATCCAACGCGATATACCTGTGGCGAACCTGCAAGCCCTGCCACGAGCACGGCGCTCTCGAAGTTTCGCCCCTTACTGTCGGTGGGTTGAACAAAGAGAAAGGCCTTGCGTTCGGATTCCGGGATGCCGCCTCGATACTGCCAGCGAACAAGCGGATGCATCTCCGTATCTTTGTTTATCGGCTCAGTTATCACATAGAGCAGGTCCTCGCGCGCCAGTGCGAGAACGTGCTCGTGTAAGTCAGGATAACTGCGTTCAAGCTGCCCGTCGGTGTCTGCATAAGGTTCGAGCGCAGGCGGAACTTGCGTCGTCATCTAAGGCGTCTCCAAAGTAATCGAGTTGGCACGTCGCTGCATTGCAATCATGGAGGTTTCCAACAAAAACTCGCGCGCCCTTTCTGGATTGGCAGCGGTCTGCGCCAACTCTCTAAGATTTCGTCTGCGCGTCTCTGGGTCGCGCGCTTCCAACCGTTTCTTATTCGCGATCGTCTGCTGCTGGACGAATTCGTGTGTGACCGTGCGCCGTTGTTTGTCGTATAGGGCGAGCTGGGATTTCGAGGTCCCACCCAGAATGACATTCGCTAGGTTCTCTGCAAGGCAGGCAGCATCCTGAAACCCCCCATTTAGGCCCATTCCACCGATGGAGTTGTTCACGTGCGCGGCATCACCGGCAAGTAAAACGCGCCCTTTGACAAACGTTGCAGCTACGCGTTGATGGGTGACGTAAAGATTTCGATGGACGATCTCATAGGGCTCTGGTCGCGCGAAGAACTTCTGTAATCGAAGTTGCACAGCCTCGTCGCTCAAGATCTGCTCATTACTTTCATCGCGAACCGTTGGGAAAACCGTGCGCCAAAGCCCTGGAGGCCCATCACCAGAGACCTTGAAACAGTTACACCACTCCTCGGGGTCAGCAATGTACGTACGATAACAGAACCCTCTGTGCGCCTCGAAATCAAACGGCGTCGTCAAAACCAGAAAGCGCTCGGGGTAAGTAAAGCCCTCAAAGTCAATGCCCGCTTGCTTGCGGACGGTGCTCGTCCCGCCGTCCGCACCTATGAGATATGAACCCGAAAAGGTCTCTACACCTTGTGGGGTCATCACCGACACTGTTACGGAGTCCTCATCCTGCTCAAACGTTTCGACGGTGTGCGCAAACAGAACCTCCACATTAGGCAATTCGTTAAGGCGCGCAAGAATGAGCTTCGCCGTCTTGAACTGCTCACACTGAATCACGAAGGGAAAGTCCGTGTCCTCTCCAAGGAGCCTATGATCGAATTCGGCAATCTTTGAAGCTGACGGTCGGTCCCAGAATTGGAAAACATGCGCGACCAGCCCAACCCGCGCCATGTCCTCCACCAAGTCATCGACGTTCAGGATTTCGAGCGTTCCAGGATGCGTGGTCGCCGCCCGTGGATCTTCTTGCAAGCGGTCGTTTTCATCGAAGACGGTAACTTCGATACCACGCCGACCCAACAGCAAAGCCGCAAACAGTCCCACAGGCCCACCGCCAGAGATCAGTACATGTTGACTGCGACCCATTCCGAGTGACCCGCTACGGTGTCTAATACCGCACCTTAAGCGGAGTAAGGCAGACGCGCGACACTGTAACGATGAGAGATCCGCCGACCCAACACTGGGTCTTCAATCTCGAATTCGAAGGTGTCCGAGGGCCTAACGCCGCCTCGAGCAGCAAGCGTGCCACAAAACATCATGCACCCTTCCGGCAGCCCCGACGAACCCGTGTACATGCTAATGGTCTCGAGAGGGTCGAGCATCGCGAGAACAGAACCTTCCTGGTAAAGCACACGCTCACCCGCCTCCACTATGTATGAACGCAAGCGAAGCTCACCCCAGTGGGGCGCAACTTCCGCGTGTTCCCAAAAAATCGGAGCGATGGGCTTTTCGCACATCTGCTTCGACGCCGTGACATCGTAAGTCTCGGCTCCTCTATCGGTATGGTCGGAACCAACACCAACCCAGAGTTTCCCAGCCGCAGTGAGTAAAACGAACTCCACCTCGCCGCTCGTCTCGCCGCTCGTCACCTCGATCTGTGTGCCGATCGTAGCCCGGCTCACCGATACGCGATAAAAAATCGGCGTCGTACTGGGGCGCTTGACCCCAAGCGCTTCAAGCTCAGCGATATGCCGTTCCAGAGCCTCTGGATCGCGTCCGGTCCAGCCCGCTATGACAAGCTGATGAAGTGCCTGCGAATCCGCCTGAACACCATCGTCACCGAGGCATAACGACAATTCCATCGGACCCCTACGCCTTCGCAAATCAGCGCCGATCAACTCTGACCCTATGGACACCGTCCGTCTGGCCCTGATATTTCCCCGTCCTCAGCCACTCCATAGACACGTCTTGCATAAACTTGTAGTGGAAACTCTCCCAGAACGGGTAATGCGTTGCACATTCCATGTTGATAAGCGCCTTGCTCGCGGTGCCGGTCAGGTCTGCGTACAAGGGCTCCGCGGCCTCGTATAGGAAGTCCTCTTCTCCCACAAGAATGAGTGTCGGAGTCTGCACACGCGCCGCATATTCTCTATTCCACCCCCATTGGGTTGCAGTACTCACGCGAAGAACACCATCCGGCGGCCCCCAAACCGAGCCGAGTGAATCAACACCCATGATGGTCTGCCAAACCACAGGCTCGACATCCGGATCGACCTGCCCCTCACAGGCGACAGCGCCATGCCAGCGTTCCCCCATATACATCTGCCGCGTCATCAGCGTCATTGGGGTCCCGACCTCTGGCACATCTTCGGGCGCGCTGGCAGGGCCGCTTGCCGAGTACACCGGGGCCAGCAGAATCAACTTGTCTACCTTCTCCGGATGGCGGGCAGCGTAGCCCGCCGTGCGAGGCCCACCCCGCGACCAGCCCACGAGGCTCACGCGGTCGATGCCCCGCAATTCCCTGATGTAATCAACCACCGTGTCAATCTCGTCCCAGTCCGACTGGCTGGTCGTCAATTTGTACCCGTAACTCGGCTCGCAACGAGCCGACAATGGGTTCGGACTCACCACCGACTGAGCCTCGGCAGCAAAATTGCAGGGGTCATCCATTTCGGGCTGTGGCGAACGACCAAACCCCGTGTGATCCATGGCGAAAGCGTCGAAACCAGCTTCGGCGAATACGCTCATCCAACTGTAGTCCTCGAAGGGCAGGTCAAATACGGGCAGGGAGGGCGCTAATGAACCATGCACAAACAATACGGCCCGCCCAGGTGGCAGCGAGCTAGCTTCAAGCTCTTCCTGTAGATCTTCCGAGATTTTCTCTCGGACAAAAATGCCGACCTTCTTACTGGCATTGGCCGGGACTGTGGAAACATGTGGGACAAACACGTCAACCGTCGCTACCCTCTCCTGAGCGAGACTCGCTGTGTAGTTCAGAAGAACTAGCGTGCCCATGACCGCCGTTGCTATACCTGTGCTGCCTGGTATCAACCTTTTCATCGCCCGCCCCCAATCGTTCTTTGTTCTATCCCTTAACCCATCACTACCGGTATTCGCCAGATCGGAGCACCCGCCCAGGCCGCGCACCCGTCATCTCACCGTTAAGAAGCACTGCCTCACCCGACAGAAAAACGTGGTGCATGCCTTCTGCATACTGGTGAGGATCCTCGAATGTCGCTTTGTCAATCACCGTTTGTGAGTCGAACACCGCGATATCGGCAACCGCATCAACTTCGATGCGACCGCGGTCGGTGAGACCCATACGCTCTGCCGGGAGACGCGTCATCTTATGAATCGCCGTGTGAAGCGGTATGAGATTCTCTTCTCTGACGTAACGCCCGAGGACGCGCGCAAACGCCCCATAGTATCTGGGATGCGGCTTTCTCTCTGTCGGTGCTTCGATAGCGCCATCGGATGCGGTCATCGTGACAGGATGCTGCATGATTCGTCTGACATCCTCCTCGCTCATAGCATGGAAAACTGCTCTGCAGTTACTCCCCTCCAACAACTCCATCAAGAGCTCCGCGGCATTCTCGTGCGAGGCGTCGCGTCCTTGCTGGCGCAAGATCTCTGAGAGATTCAAGCCGTTGAGCGTGCTGTCGTGCGCGCAATCCGCAAGCACAACGTTCGCAGGATCGTTACCTCCACGGTCTACCTCAATATTGCGGACGATGCCCTCTTTGATTTGAGCCCTTTGTTCTCCGTCCTGCAGTCGGGCGATGAGCGCCTCTCTCCCGCCGTCCAGGCTCCATCCCGGAAACATAATCGACAGTGTGCTAGAGGAAGCTGTATACGGGTATTGATCAATTGAGACGTCGACGCCTCGTGCGCGAGCAGCATCGACCAGCGCCAACGTGTCTACCGACCTTCCCCACATGGGAGCGCCAACGATCTTGTGATGCGTAATCTGAGTCGGCAGCCCTCCCTCCTCGCCGATGCGGATGGTCTCCGCCACACTATCCAAGACCTCAAGCCCCTCCTGGCGCATATGACTAATGTAGATCCCGCCGTACTGGCCGGCGACTTTTGCCAGCTCGATGACCTCGTCGGTCGACGCAAACCGGCCTGGCGGATAGATCAAGCCCGAGGACAAGCCGAACGCGCCCTGCTGCATCGCTAGGGCAACCTGATCGCGCATTTCTTGCAGCTCATCATCCGAGGGAGATCGATCATCCTCGCCCATGACGTACGCGCGGATCGATCCATGCCCAACGAAGGTCCCGAAATTGACCGCGGCGGGATTCGCATCGAGGACCGCCAAGGTATTACCTATAGGCAACGGAGAACCCCCGTCCGGGCCACTCATAACCGTCGCCACACCCTGTCGAATAACGTTCTCCGCATCCGGCCACCGAAAGATGCCGTCATTAGGGTCATCACGAACCGCATGGGTGTGAATATCGATGAAGCCGGGAGCAACCACCAAACCACTCACTTCGAGGGTTAGCTGCGCGTCATGCCCACCAAGGTCACCAACGGCGGCAATCCGATCTCCGCTGATGGCCAGATCGGCGATCAGCGGTTCAACGTTCTCCCCGCTATAGACCGTCCCGCCCAACAACAGTATGTCGAAGGGCTCCTCCGAAATACCCGCGTCCTGGGCTTGGCGCTCAACGGAGCACGCCGTTAACAAAACAATCAGCGATAACAGACAGCGTTTGTACATAACCCCATCCTATCCGAACGGCTCGAACCCTTTGGAACCCGTTCGCCTCCCCGAGTAGCTTGAGACGTCAAGTTTACATCCCAGGGGGTTGCAGGGCCCCGATCACAACCAGTTTAGACTTAGTCTAAGTCTAAACGCCGCAAGCCTTGACGTGAGTCACGCGGGCATGAGTAACTCTCGCCCTCATCTCCCTCATCAAATCGAATAGCGGAAAAAACAGACGATGAAAGCAGTCATTCTCTCCCAGCACGGAAACTTGCAGGACCTCGAATACGTGAGCGACTTCCCGGACCCGACCATTCAGGACGGCCATGTCATCATCCGAGTGAAAGCGACATCGTTCAACTACCACGATGTTTTTACCGTTCACGGAATGCCGGGCATCAAGGTGCCGATGCCTATGATCATAGGGCTCGATATGGCCGGCGAGATCATAGAGATCGGGGCAGGCGTGAACGGCTGGGACGTGGGCGAGCGCGTGCTCGTGAACCCAGTCAATCAGGGAAAGGGACTCATGGGAGAAATGATGCATGGCGGTCTTGCAGAAAAGTGCCTCGTCGCCGAACATCAACTGATTCGCATGCCCTCCAAGGTATCGTTCGAGGATGCCGCATCTTTGCCCGTGGCTTACGGCACCGCTCACCGGATGCTGATTACACACAACACGGTCAGGTCGGGCGACAAAGTCCTTATCCTGGGCGCAAGCGGGGGCGTCGGCACCGGGTGTGTCATTCTCGCTAAGATGCTAGGCGCGGAGGTGATCGCGTGCACTTCGAGCGACGAGAAAGCCGAACGCCTAAAGTCGCTTGGTTCGGATCACGTGATCAACCACCAGGAAGTGAACTTTTCGAAGTGGGTCATCGAGCACTTTGGAAAACCGCAGCGACGAACGCATGAGGGTGGGGTCGACGTCGTTATTAACTTTACCGGAGGGGATACCTGGGCACCGACACTGCGCTGCGTGAAGCGTGGTGGCAAGATACTCGTGTGCGGTGCAACCGCTGGCTACGACCCCAAAGAGGACCTACGCTACGTCTGGACTTTCGAATTGCAGATCAGGGGCTCAAACAGTTTTTATGACGATGATTTACGGGCGCTCCTCAGCCTTGTGCAGGACGGCAAAATTAAGCCCGTCATAGACGAGGTACTTCCGCTAGAACGCTCGGTCGAAGGCCTTCGGCGCATCGAAGACCGTGAGGTGTTCGGAAAAGTGATCGTCACCCCCTAACCACTAGACGGCGACACCCTGATGCTTGTACCCCAACCAGAGCCGCGTGGATATCCGGGTAATCTGGGATCACTTTTCGCAGAACATGCCGAAGAAGACCGAACCGCGCTTCTAGACCTACGAGACCCCCAGATCAGCCGGCCGGTAACCTACCAAGAGCTCGACTCCACGTGTAACGCCGTCGCGCGCGGCCTAGCTCGCGAGGGACTGGGACCCGGCGATCGCGTTGGAATCCTTTCACTCAACAGAACCGAATTTATCGCCACTCTGCTCGGCGCCATGAGGGCCGGCATTATCCCGGTTCCAATCAACGTCAAATTCTCGGCTAACACGATCGCTTACATACTTGCCGACGCCAAAGCTCGAGTGGTTTTCGCGGAACCCGGCCTCACTCCCTTGCTACCAACCGACATCCCCGTTGTGGAGTTCGCCGACGAGTTTGAGCAGTTCCTTGACTTCGGACCGTTCGAACCCTTCGAGCCCAGGCCGGATTCCATCGCGATACAACCGTACACGTCGGGCTCGACTGGTCAGCCGAAAGGAGTCTTGCTCACCCACTATGGGCAGAACTGGAGCCGGCGCATACTTGCCCACACACGTAACACCACCGAAACCGATGTGATCCTGGTAGCCGCACCCCTGTACCACAAGAACGCATTAAACGCGGTAAAGCAGGGCCTTACTGCGGGCGCAATGTTGCCATTGCTGCCACGATTTTCGGTGGAACGCTACATCGACGCAATTGGACGTCACCGTTGCACGGTCATTTCCGGCGTGCCCACGATGATTTCGATGGTACTCGCATCCAAGGAGCTACTTACCAACACGGAAACCGGTTCGGTGCGCACGGTCATGATGGGCTCGGCGCCGTCTTCACCCCAGCTGCTTGCCGAGATCCGAAATCATTTCCCCAATGCTGAAGCGCTGGTCGTCTACGGCGTCACCGAGGGTGGTCCCGTACCATTGGGGTCACACCCGCTGGGCAAGCCGCGGCCGCCCGGCTCATTGGGCGTACCGTATGCTGGAACCGAGGCTAAGCTCGTCGGCGGCAGCTCAGCGAATAAAGGTGAGCTGGTGGTCAAGAATCCCGGCATCTTGGCCGCCTACCACAATCTCCCGGAGGAAACCGCCAAGCGGCTCCGAGGGGGGTGGTACTACACCGGGGATATCTGTCGGCGCGATGACGACGGTTTTTACTACTTCATCGGTCGTACCGATGACATGTTCGTGTGCGGCGGCGAGAATGTTTACCCTATTGAGGTGGAGACGCTATTGGAGCGTCATCCGATGGTGCACCAATCCCTGGTTATGCCATTCGAGCACGACTTGAAGGGATACGTGCCCTATGCTTTCGTGGTCCCGAGCTCGGGCGCCCAGATCACAGAAGACGAAGTCAGACAATTTGCACTGGAGAACGGGCCAGCCTACATGCATCCGAGACGCGTTTTCTTTCTCGAACGGTTGCCGCTGACCGGCACCAACAAGGTGGACCGAGACCTCTTGAGAACTTGGGTTACCGAAAAGCACCTCGATACAGCGGTCGGGGACTAAACCGACACTGATTAAGAATGAGTTAAGCGAGGCGTGAGTAGATGAGTAAACAGGCAATTGGCGTGGAATCCCTGCAAGAGCTCCTTTCACGTGGGCCCTTCAACCGATGGCTGAATTTCACCGTGCTAAGCGCCGGTGAAGAAGGCATTGAAGTCCAGGTGACCTGGCGGGAGGAATGGGTCGTCAACCCGGACCGCCGCTACACGCATGGCGGCATCCTTGCCGCGATCGTAGACACAGCCGCTGATTACGCAATCGCGGCCAACCTCGGGCGCCCCGTACCAACGATAAGTGTGAGGGTCGACTACCACAAAGCGGCCATGCCAGGGGACCTGATCGCGAAAGCGCGAGTCGTCCGGATGGGAAGCCAGTACTCCACGGCGGAAGCTTACGTCTATGACGCGGATGACAACCTCGTGGCCAGTGGACGCGGAACCTATTTCACAGCGCCGCCGCGATCATGAGCCTAATCAAACCAGACGTGTTAGATAGAGTTGTAATCCCGTATGAATAATTCAGACACGAAACACGAGAACTTCCGCGAATTCTTGGACCGACTGCGCTCTGAGCACGAACTCGTAGACATCAAGCAAGCAGTCGACATCCGGCACATCGCTACCCTCGTAGATCAAGCGGACACAGCCCTCCTATTTCATGACGTGAACGGATACGAAATTCCAGTGGTCTCCGGCATCCTCCGCTCACGCAACCGCGCCACTCTGTCCATGGGTTGCAACGATTACTCCGAAATTGAGCACCGACTGGCACAAGGTATAGACAATCCGATCTCACCACGGCACGTCGAGACTTCCGGCAACAAACAAGTCATCGAGATCGAGGACGACGTGGACCTCTATCGCCTGCCGATTCCCATGTCATCCATCTATGACGGCGGACCTATGATCACCGCCGGGGTCGTGATCGCAAGGGATCCAGAGTACGGTTTCAACTCCGGGATGTATCGCTTCATGGTCAAGGAGCGGAACCTCACCGGTATCGACATCGTCACGCCCAACAACATGCGGCTGTTCGCACAGCGCGCCCATGAAGCGGGCAAGCCCTGCCCGATCTCGATTTCGATCGGCACGCACCCGTTCGAGATCATGGGCTCCGGTTTCCGATCACCACTCGGAGTCGACGAGATGTCCATCGCGGGCGGCATCCGGGGTGCGCCGGTGGAGCTTGCGCAGTGCGAGACCCTGGACCTACCGTGTATCGCCGACGCAGAGATCGTACTTGAGGCCGAGATACTTCCCACCGGTTGGGTGCATCCCGAGGGCCGTTTCGGCGAGTTCACGCGCCTCATGGGTGGGCTCCACTGGAACCCGTTGGTGAAAATAAAGGCAATCACGATGCGCAAGGACGCTGTCTACTATGCGTTGCACATGCCGTGGGAGAACACCTGGCTGGCGGCACCCACTCGTTACACCGCGATTCGTAGCGCATTGAAGAGTGCCGGCATCGACGTCAAAGACATCAATGTGACGCTTGGTGGCTGCGGGTTCTGGCACGCTATCGTGTCTATCAGGAAACAAGCCGGCGAAGGCAAAAACGCCCTCCTCGCAGCATTGACCGCTCAGGACATAAAGCACGTTGTGGTCGTCGATGACGACATCGATGTTAACGATGCAACGAATGTCGAGTGGGCCATCGCCACCCGCGTGCAAGGAGACAGAGACGTGATCGTCGTGCCCGGCGCGCGGGCCAAGCCCCTCGATCCAAGTCTTCCCGTCACACCTCCCGGCGTTGTACCGACAGGGGCAAAGGTGGGGATAGATGCCACTATCGGCGAAGGAATTCCTCGCGAGCGTTTTGAGCGCATCGCGTACGCGTATGCCGACCGTGCCAAGATCGGCGAGTATCTCAGCGGCAAGACCGACAACCCGTTAAAGCAGCCAAGGCACGACGACACGCTCACGGCCAAACTGGCGCAAGAGATCCTAAAGCTGATCGAGGACGAGCCCAAGTATTACCAGGAGATCGCAGAGCATTTATCGAAATATGAGTTCCAAGTAGTGGCGCGCGCAATGGGCCAACTTCACGCCGAAGAAAAGCTCTGGCAGGACGAACGCGGCCGCGCCTGTGTGCGCGACTCCGATCACGCCGCAAAAGCACCCGTAAAGTCCCACTAGCATCGGAGCACCGCGTCTCCGACGCACTCACAATATGCCCACCTCGATCGCCGCCGCACAGGTCCCCGCTCCCGGCGAGCTAAACGTGGACCACGTGGCACACTTCGTACCGAAAATGGACAACGCGCGTCTCGAACTCGAGCGACTCGGCTTCAAGGTGACGCCTTTTTCATCTCAGTCGCACCGTGTCCAACCCGATCACCCGCTGGAGCCTGCGGGCGCCGGAAACTGTTGCGTCATGCTTGAGCGTGGCTATCTCGAGTTCCTAACGCCGACAGGCGACACGCCGATCGCCGCTCAGCTTCACGCCGGTATACAACGATACGTGGGCATGCACCTGATCGCCTTCGGTAGCGCTTCGCCCAAGGAGGACCATGCGCGCTTAGCTCAAGCAAATTTCTCCCCACTTGAGCCTCTTGCGCTGCAGCGCTCGATCGACACAGGGCCTAGCGAGGAAACCGCTCGTTTCACGGTCGTGCGCGTGCCGCCGGGGACGATGGCCGAAGGCCGCATCCAGTTCTGCCAACATCTGACACCGCAATGGCTATGGCAAGATCGCTGGCTCGAGCACCCCAACCATGCGGTCGCATTGAAGGGCGTCATCGTGTGCGTAGCTGATCCCCGGGAAGCGGCAGAGCGTTTCGGTCGCTTCACCGGATTGGCCCCGATAACAAGCGGCAATTGGCACTGCGTCTTGACTAGTCGAGGTTATTTGCTATTCGCCGACGCTAAGAGCCTAACGCGGCGATTCTCCATCACCCCCCCCTCGCTGCCATGGCTGGCCGGTTATGTTCTCGAGAGCCGAGACCTCAAGGCAACAGCCAACCATCTCCAAATCTCGGGAGCTCAGCCCCGGACGCTGGACCATGGACGAGTACTGGTGGAGCTACAACCAACACTGGGCGGGATCGCGATCTTTGAAGCTGCGAATTCCGGGATGCTAGACTTCGATCGATATGCTGATTAAATCAAGAAGCCTTTTTATCGCCTGGATAGGTACGGGGATTATCTTCGCAGCTCCCATTCACGCCGTGCACGCCCAACTTGGGCAGGTGACCATTGGCACTAATCCGGCGGGCACTCATTCCTATGTGGTGGCCGGAGCGGTGGCGCGACTGTTGCAGAACGAGACCGGCATTCGATCGATCATCCGACCTTTCTCTGGATCATCGGTCTACATGCCTTTGTTGCACAGAGGCGAGATCACACTGGGCATGAACACGAATATCGACTCGTATCTCGTCTACAACGGCCGCGAACCCTACAACGTGGCCATGTCCAATGTGCGCCTTCTGACCCGAGCGTTCCCGCTTTATATGATGTACATGGTGCGCGGCGATTCGGACCTTCACCGCATCGAGGATCTACGAGGCCGAAGAGTAGTTGTCAGTATTCGTGCCAACCGCGCACTGGAGTTTTTGTTTAGGGCCATTCTCGCTACGGGCGGATTGAGCGGGGCTGACTTCGATGAGATTACCGTGGGCGGCTTGGCAGACGGCGCAAGACTGTTGACTGAAGGCCGGGTGGACGCGGTCGCCATCGGCGTGGACACCGCTCTCACCCTGCAGGCGCATGCCACCATCGACGGCGGCGTTCGCTACCTCACCATGGGTCAGGATGAATCCCGGCTCTCCGAGCTGATGCCGGGCTCCAAGGTTTCCCCCGCGCCGCTGGGGCCCGTCACCGAAAGTCTCGGCGGAGTCCCTCGGGTCTCGGAGATAAGCCACTACGTCAATACGGGCGTTCATCTAGCGGAGCAAGACGCCTACTTGCTTACCAAGACTATCCACGAGAATTGGCAGATGCTTCGTGACAATTTCGCCATGCTGGCCAACATGCCACCCGAAGGGCTAGCCCCCGCCGATAACCCAATCCCCTACCACGAAGGTGCGATCAGATATTTCAGAGAGGTGGGCGTGTGGACCGAAGAGCATCAAAATAATCAGGCAGGACTCCTGGAGTAACATTAGTGAACACAATTTCAAAAAATGTAGTCAATATTGATCGACGGCGTGTACTGACAGCTGTAGCAGGCGCCGCAGTAATACCTTTTATTTCCCGACTTGCCTCCGCACAAGAGACAATGTCACTTGAGGCGCTTACCTCAGCCCCAACAAGCCGTGACTGGTCAGGACAAAACCCTATTCGTTACCCTGATCCAGATGTAATCGCTTTAGATGAGCGTTTCAATCAATACATTATCGGAAATACCACAATACAAAAACTGTATAGCGGATCACTCTGGTCTGAAGGCCCAGCATGGAACGGAGTGGGGCGTTATCTCGTGTGGAGTGACATTCCGAACAATCTTCAGCGCCGTTGGATAGAGGACGATGGGCGTGTGGCAGTGTTTCGTCATCCCTCTGGCAACAGCAATGGCAATACGTTTGACTTCAGCGGGAGGCAGCTATCATGTGAGCATGGAGGCCGGCGGGTGGCTCGCTATGAAACGGATGGCACTGTCACGACGATAGCTGATCAATATAACGGTAACCGACTCAATTCTCCCAATGATGTGGTTGTCCATCCAGATGGCAGCATCTGGTTTACTGACCCCCCCTACGGAATCAGACGTAGCCAATATGAAGGCTTCTATGCTGAGTCAGAAACAAAGCCTGCTGTTTACAGAGTTGATGGTGAGACCAGTCAAATTACGATGGTAACGGATGAAGTAGTAGGCCCTAACGGACTGTGTTTTTCCCCAGATTATTCTCTGTTATATGTTGCAGACACAGGAGCCCGCCCCCGGGGAATAAAGGTCTGGGATGTTGATGGGGCAACGCTTCGTAACGGCAGAGAATTTTCCCAAATTAACGTTCCTAATGCTGGAGCTGATGGTATTCGTTGTGATACTGATGGAAATATATGGGCAGGAGTCCCCTTTGGGGTCCAGATTATTGCTCCAGACGGTGATGCGATTGGAGTAATCCGACTACCTGAGCGTTGTGCCAACATATGTTTTGGAGGCGCAAAAAGAAACCGGCTCTTCATGGTGGCCAGTCAATCACTCTATTCCGTCTATGTCGGTGCTGCAGGAGCACATATCTGCTAGCCAACACGCGCACTAGTCCAGCTCGCGCGCGATGTTGGCCAGAAGGCGGCTCTCAGTGCCATAATGCCAGAGTCCGATTCGCGCCCGGTCATTGACGTTATAGAGGCCACTTGAGAACCCAACCGCGCATGCCCGCAGGAATTGCCACCGTGACCGGGATCGTGGTCGCAGCGACCGTCTGGCTAAACGTCGCCAAAGGGCAAGGAACAGATTCCCGGCTCGAAGGCCCACCCACCGCCGAATTTCACTTCGCACGGCTCTGGTACAACCAGAACCCCTCGAGCCGTCGCGGCTGGGGCGGGGGCTGGAGAACCGATTACGCCGATGCCGAATACCACCTCATGCAGGGCATCAACCGGCTCACACGGGTGGATGGGAAATCTGTCGAGTGGTCCGGGGAGGGGGGACGCATCATCCAACTCACCGACGATAGGGTGTTCGACTACCCATGGCTCTACGCCGTCGAAGTGGGGCAGTGGTATCTGAGCGATTCCGAAGCGGCACGGCTGCGAGAGTATCTCGACCGCGGCGGATTCCTGATAGTGGACGATTTCTGGGGTCCCTATGAGTGGTCCGTTTTCGTGGAATCAATGTTGCGAGTGTTTCCAGATCGCCCCATCGTCGAGCTCGGCGAAGATCACGCCCTGCTGCACGTACTATACGATCTTGACCAGCGAACCCAGATTCCAGGTCGGGGCGGAAATCGCCGGGGAACTGTGCCCCACTGGCGCGGCATCTTCGACGACGAGAACCGGTTAGTGGTCGCCATCAACTTCAACATGGACATGGGCGATGCGTGGGAGCACGCGGACGACCCCTGGTACCCGGAACCTTATACCGCCCTCGCCTATCGCTTCGCCGTCAACTACCTGATCTACTCAATGACTCATTGACGCCTCGGCGAACCTGCCCTCCGACAAAGACCCCTCGCAAACTTATCGAATCGCGATCTACTGCGACAGCTACGCCCACAACCAACCCAAAAACCGACGTAGAAAATTACTTCCTAAGGGTCGAAATAAGCCGAACCTAGAGGGCGGATACTAGCTGAGGGGAAAAGCCACCGGGCACCCGCGGTATGACCTCATTTCTCTGGGGGAGTTTAAATGAAGAGCGAGGACCCGGTGACGGCGTCGCATCCTACAGAGATGAAATCGATTGCGCAAGAGGTCTTTTTCTGACCCCGGCTACACGTTTCTCAGACCTATTCCGGCATCAGCCTCAACGTGCCCGGTTGGTGTCGAGCGACCCGAATGCCCAAGCAGTCACGGCAAATCACTCGGATCAGCGACCTAACGCGGTGTCCTC